>Ga0224511_10004200_pt1 | contig 10786 bp, 9 predicted proteins | sample SF_May12_sed_USG_2_FD_169988 | JGI IMG/M metagenome (GOLD analysis project Ga0224511, IMG submission 169988) | Sediment microbial communities from San Francisco Bay, California, United States - SF_May12_sed_USGS_8_1 | ecosystem: Environmental > Aquatic > Marine > Sediment | place: USA... | reverse complement strand
CAGATGATGAAGAGGTTATCGCGGAGATGGCCAGGATAAACTCCATCGATAAATGCAATGTCTGGTTCGAAGCTCACCTAGATACAAAACAAGAGCTCGCCTCTCCGGAATAGATTGCTTGCTGGGTTTAAATGCGGACATTCATCGACAGAAACATATAGCAAATATTTGTGTGTGGTGATGACGAATGAAAACGGTGTACTCCATACGGCGTCCAACGTATATCTAAAAAGACGTTCGAGTCTCAAATTATTTTGATCTGTGAGGCAGGCATTACGCCTCACGGCGAACCACCCTAACAAATAACACGCTATCCCACAGCGAACCACCCTAACAAATAACACGCTACTATCCGCGATGGTCATTTCTCGGAAATCTGAGAGGCCTCAAGAAACCGAGCCGTGTCGGCTGCCGATCGACAATCGTTCGTGCAGCTCTTTTCTCGTCACTAAAGTCAATCGTTGACCAAGGATTCGTTGATAACCGTCCCCGTGTAAACCCAGCAACCAATATTGGATGTCAGGAATGTTAACTGGTTTTGCTCAAGACATGACACTGGGGGTACATCGCAACTTATACAGCAATAAGAGGTCTTTCAGTAATAGCGTAATATTTACTTTACTTCCCGATACGGATATAAATTATTTGAGAGGAAAAGCAATAGTTTTGTATACAAAAGACTACAAATAAAAATTTACAAAAAAACCTTGGAATGGTGCAATCAGTCACAAAACTAGGTTTAACAGAATGCTATCAAAGGAATCATGGAATGTAATACTTAAATTCAGTAATGGTACTAGTGGAATTGCCCTAATTATGGAATGTACGAGTAGGGCAGTGGCTTCGACTAAAAGCCTCCGCGATCTTTTGAGGTCTTCACCTTACTCAACATGAGCCATGTTCCATTCACTGATCACAACAAGGTAGGAGTTCAGGAATATCATTGCCTCTGCCGTTCTAAGTGTCGTATCTATCCGAATCCGATACATATGAACTTTGGAAATGTTTTCTACTGGCGATAATGTTATCCATTTCAGTGTTATCCTGTTCTAAGGCGTCTCGATAATCAGTCAATTCCTTTGAAGTCTTAATCCGCTGATAGTTAACGCTTATAATCATGAGAAAAGTGACCTAAAACATAAGAGATAAGAGATAAGAGGCTTTATGGCTCTCGGTTTCCAGGATCAGAGTTGACAAAAGCAGATTTTGGCTATAAATAGATACCGGTGTTTAAAACCATGCCGCTCACCATGACCCATGGTAGCTCTGTCAGCCTGTAGCAAACCTCTCATTTTAAATTGCGAGCGTGGCTTTGGATCGCCAAGATAAAAATAATGGTGCGCCCAACCAATGAATATGTGTCAAAATCACGCCCTGACTGGTGAAAAGCCACCTCTCGCTTCTCAAGAAGGAGTAACACAGTTCTCGGTGGGTGATGCATTGAGAAAATTGTATCCTTGACTAGACCCCCAGCATCCCAAGTCTATCCACTCGGTCTTGTAGTGAGATGCTTCATAAACTCAACCCAGACGCCTCCAGAGGACCCAGATGTGAGGGAATACCATTTACTTTGTTAACACCTAGGAAGCTTGCTTCTTACCAATATTAAAACAATACCAAAAGTTGAAAAGGTAAACACATCAGTCTATGGTATACGGAACCTTGAATTTATGATCAAATGTTTTTGTTTAAATTCGAGTTATGGTCAATGACAGACTGCACCCACCAGAGATATGACGATGATTGCAGATCCAGCGAGGGCGGCAGCAAACAGCGGCAGCACCTCTGTGACGACCGAGCACATCTCAGACAGTTCAGATATCTTACATGTGGCTGGCCCGTACCAGAAATCATTAGGGTATTCCTCATTCCACCCAGGAAAATATAAACCTACGTAATCAATAATACACATGTACTCGGTTCAGGTTGATGACTTCAAGGTAGGCCGAATACTAACTGTTCGTCTCAGAGAAGCTAATGGTAGCATCATGAGTTTACTGTAGTAGGAGAATAGGGCTATTTCCATGTAAGATTTTTCCCTATGCAGCGCGTGTGACACGGCTGAATGCTCTTTTGTCATAAAAAAATTCTCCATGCAGGCTTGTGACTGGGACTGATGCAGACCGTGTGTTGGGTTGTACCCCCTCACCCCAGCGGCAGAGACAGAGGAAGTGAATAGTTTGCTGTTATCAGATCAGACCGTTGACTAGATGGGAAATTAAACCCTGAACCTTAGCTAAACCACTCCTGACACCGCTCCGACACTGAGAAAAGGGGTACATATTTATGCGTTTTCCAGTGAATGTTGCCTTTGGGAGTTGGGTTTAAAAGGCCTAGATATGGTTACTTAAATTGGGTCGGTCCGTGGGTAAGTGAAACAGGGAATAAAAATGGGCAGTCAGATGCTTTCCATCCGAACAAACGCAACTGTATAATATGCACCGAGATGTCCAAGTGAGCAAACAACTCCAACACCATTGTTGGGTCAGCATCAGCAATGCTATGAATTTGCGACAGGGTAATGAATGTTCGCGCATCCACAGATGGCCAATGTTACCTAATCTGGTCATGTTGAAGCAGTGAAGACCAAGCCCAGTGTCTCCGGGCTGGTATTTCTGGTAATCAAACTCTGTGTCACAAATCTTCTGCATCATGAGGGAGTAGACAAGAGGAATGGCCATGCCGCATGTGACGACAAGCCAGGCTAGGTTAGCCAGATATGTCAACACCATGAACTGTAAAGAGAAGAAGCCTGAGGTGCCTGAAATGGCCTAAATGGTGCAACTGAAAGAGTGTTACGGTTTTTGCTAGATTGGAATAGCGATGTTGGACAAAGGAGGCTTACCAATAGAGCAACCTTCTATATAGAGCAAGGTATGGGCCATCATGGCAACATGTTGTTGGCTATGTCATGCTGCCCATATAAAATGAAAAAACGGTGTTTTTTAGCATAAAATCTCACAAAGTTAGCTTGTATGACAACCCAAAATTGGAGGAAAACGTTAAACCTACTAGCGAGAATAAATTCAAGTACACTAACTGCTTTTTTGTGGTGATAAAGATGAGTTTAGGTTCGCTAGGATTCGAACACTTTGTTTCCCATAGAAAGCATCACTGGATCAATGGCTTGTTCCCATGGCAGTCCATGATATGCCCCATAAAGACGGTCGGTCTAACGGCGGAGCTCCCTCCTCAATCTTAAAGGTAAAACTTACAAAGATGGCGGTGCATCTTCCTCCTAGTATGCAGTTTGCTCCGGAATAAACATTTTTTCTTGTAGAGCCGGTGGCCAATACCCCAAATACGAGAAGGAGAATTGAGTAAGCCGCCATGATTGTTCCAGCTACCACCAGCGCCACCTTTAGACTCCCGATCCTATGGGAGGAGAAAAAAAGTTCAGAGTTTGGGTCACTTCTGGTTGGTAGAATGGGTTTGACCCCTGCCCATGCCGCGATCTCACTTTGAATATGTGCTCTCTGCATAATTTCTAGGTCAATCATTCCAGACCGATTTTCAGGCATTGGAGGTACACTAAAAAGGATAGTTCACTGGCTGCACAGAACAGAAAATAAAAAACTAGGCTTCCCCTTGACATGAATAGGGTTAGTTCTGGTTAAAGTAAGCCGACTTGGGGGCATTGTATGATGCACTTTGCAATGCATGAGGCTAGTGTCAGAGCTTACCATATAACTTGCTCGTGTACATTGAAGAGGTGTCTCATCATCATTTCCACCTCATCGAATCCTTTGAAGGCATTGACGCAGAAGCACAGTGAGCCAGCCATCAGAAACATCATAGCCACTATGGAGGCATACGGCACCCTCGTCCAACATGATTCATCTAAACAGCAGAGTCTAACGATTGAGCGAGCTCGTATGTGTCAGATAGATGGATTCAGGATTCCTAGCTTACTAGGTCTTGATGTTTACAGTCTCTTAATAAATTAGTTAAGTTTTCCGTCAACTGTTCATCTCCCGGGGACAGACACTGCCTTACTCTCCGACCGGGCATTACACATGATTGAAATGAATTATGGATTGACAATGCTGACTTTATTCATCGCTCAGGGAATTATAAACCAGATCATATAATAATGATATTGATATGTTTACAAAAATACATAAACTGATAAAGAGAGATTTCTCACGTAATCGAGTATATGTCATGTGCTGATACAATAATGAATAAATAAAATGATCACGAATCTATATGCTTCGAATGGCTGCGGAACACTGAAACGCGAGGAAGCTTTGCTGTTTTTTGAGGCCCAGTCACTGAGTCAGTGACTGGGCCTCAAAAAACAGCAATTACTGACTGGTTTGTGAGTTAGTCAACTTAGTGTGACTCTAACAGTAACTCTAAGTCTAACTCTAAGTCTAATGCGATAGTGAATGGGATTGACTTTGACAACGAGGGACTGAACTGATTTACTGGACTGAAGTCCGAACAATCATGATGATCAGCAACTTGTACTTTGTTTGTAGCTACTAACTAGTAACTGTTACTGTAGTGTAACTGTAAGTAATCAAGTTTGTTGTTGTTGTTAACTCCTCAGTCTCATCTCTCATGTCATTACTCAATCAATATCAATAACTTCAATCGTTAGTCAAATCGATAACTTCCCCCAAATATGTGAGGAAATACTCACACATGATGCCTACCACTTGTAAGTGATAGTGTAAATGATGTAATGTGTATCAGTTCCAGAATTTCATTCGCAATGCAGTAATCAGAGTAAGCACTCCAGTGCCTTCTCCAGTCTAAAATTGCTCTACTTTCCTAGTAAGTCTTGTCCAAGTGCACCAGCCTCGAACATCCTATGTTAACACAGACGGTTGTAAGCGGTACAGCTCCCTCACCTTGAGGCTTGAGCGCGGACTCCGCGAATTTGAGGGCTCGGAGACATAGAAACGAAAATTGGGCACTGGAAATAGTCAATTTCACTTTCAGTCAATGAGTCATCAAATAACAACAAACTGCGCTCCAACAAGAAAAAGTCGATGCCTAATATGCCCGGCGCAAACGCTATCAAAAGAGGAGCTCTTATAGTGTTGGAAGGGGTTGACAGATCGGGTAAAACTACACAATGCAAGATGCTCAAGGAAGCTCTCCTCAAGAAAGGTCTCGCGGGTGTGGAACTGTTCAGATTTCCAGGTATATTTACATTGTACCATTTACCATTACCTTACGATTGAAGTTCACCAGCAATAATTTTATCGATATTCCAGAGGCTATTGTAGGTTTATGTCAAAACGGTCGTGAAACAAAGCTGATGTGATGCCCAGACTAGTCATTCATTGTAATCATTGTAATCATTGTAATCATTGGTCTGGACTGGTTCAGTGACAAAGTTTCTTTACGTTTACTTAGTTAAGTCTAATTGTTTAGTCTTACTCTTAGACTTAGAGTTAGACTTGGAGCTAGACTAGTCTAAACTGTTAGTTTAAGTTTAACTTTAGTTTAGCTTTAAGAATTAAGTTTAGACTAGTTTATCTTATCAATATCACGCATGTTACAAATCGGACTCGGGTGATCGGTTGATATTCTATTCACTTCAAATATGACATGTGACTGAGAGCGACTCAGTGAGTGACTGTGAGTCTTTGACTCATTTACCTTTGCCCCTCCCCTCCCTCTCCCCCCCCCCCCCCGCCGGTCATTCATATAACTGAGTAATTTTACATTTACATTTTATGTAACGTTTGAGTTTTGTCAAAAAAAGGTGTATAGTAATGCCAAGTTAATTTAACTGCCCGGAAATTATTTACAGAAAGAAGCACAGCTATCGGGAAAGTGATAGCAGACTATCTGGAGCGGAAAGTGGAACTTGAAGATCATGCTGTCCACTTGCTATTCTCAGCGAATAGATGGGAACTAGTGTAAATCCTTAGCCTCCGTACTTTAGACTTTTCTGCAGTAGTAGAAGCTTGGAATTATGGGATGAGCTCATACTCGCAGCAGGAGCTCTCTGCATGAGTAGGACTTGAACTTAAAAAAATCTGATCTTGATCTAAGGCAAGGCTCGATCACTCAACTCTCTTACTGTGCCACTGTAAAGAACTCTAAGCTTAGGTCGCAAACCTGCCATTCCCACCTCTTATCGCTCTGAAATACACCTAAGTTTTCTGGATGCTGTCGTTATGGCGCCGAGGCTCACTACATATATTTATTTCACAGACCTCAGATGATGAAGTTAATTGAGACCGGTACCACGCTCATTGTGGACAGATATGCGTTTTCTGGAGTGGCCTTCACTGCAGCTAAACCGGTGGGTGAATCATCATTTTGCAAGATACCAGCTAGAAAAATGCCGATGGTCACCACCATAAAAATAGAGTTATGCAAAGCTGGAACCTGGAAATTAATATACCTGTATGAGTAGCTAGGATTAAAGTGAGGAGAGCCCATATTCGCAGTGGGAGTCTGCCGTGACCAGGATTAAAACCCAACATGAGAGAGAAGCTAGCTCTAAAATTTCTGGCAGTATGGCCAGGAACAAAACTCGGATATTTCAGTTGTCCATTGTTCATGACATTGGTATTAACTCGTTGGACCTCTCTGTTAGAAGTTGTGGCCCATTGGGTCTGTGAGCTTCTCCCATTCTGAAACTAAATGAGACTGTCCCCAAGGTCAACCTTGCCTATCCATATTCATTTCAATTGTACCCAATAAGTAGGGTTTCCGTATATGGGATTCCTTCCAGGGCAGTGAGTAAAGTCCTTAATGTCTATATCCTAGGAGTTGTAAACACTAAGCTGTCTTGTGTTTCAGGGTTTTCCGATAGATTGGTGTAAATCGTCAGACTCTGGATTACCGAAGCCAGACCTCGTGTTGTATCTGACTCTGTCACCCGAAGAGGCGGCGAAGCGTGGAAACTATGGGGAGGAACGTTACGAGCAGACGGATTTCCAGAAGAAAGTCGCCCAGAATTATGCCGAGCTGATCGGGGAGAACTGGATGGTAAGTACTGCCGGTGGGTGACTGCTGTCAGTATGTAGGGGGAAGTGGTATCTTAATGGGCTTTCGATCAGCTGGGTTTGATTCCATGCTTGTCATCACCTTGTGCTTTTTCCCTCATTGGATTCGGATCTTGATTTTAATTAAAGGAGGCTCACCCATAGAGTACCAACGTTATGGGGCAAACCAAGAACCATCAACAGGCCGTTGGTTTAGTGATGTCATCCATGTCAGACATGATCATCCTATCTCATGGGAGTGTAGGCATGGAGTAAAGTAATGTTCGCTTATTGGGTAGCACACTGAGCTTAGAATCCGCTATCCATGGTTCCATTTCCGGTTTGGGCTCCTCTATATCATTTCACTCTCCTTGGTTAGGATTGTGGTCCGCGAAGGCCCATTCACACCTTCTTTATGGGGCACACCATGGACCGTCCTGGAAACTGGCCTCTGGCCTAGTGATACTAGTCATGTTAAAGATCGTCTTATCTCATATCACGCCGCAGCACTGTTACACACGCATTACACTCTGTTACTCATAGTAATCACAGTGCATTCAGCGTTCAAACAACCATATTTGAGTTGTTAGCTACCAAACCTGCCACGTGTGAGGATCCATCATGAGCGCTGAATATACCGCGGTATTTAACGCACCAGCTTCACTATAGAACAGTGGGATGTCCCATGAAATAAAAAAAACCACACTCGATTAGTATGGAAGTATCCTCCGTTATCAAGAGCATTAATTTTATATTCAGGAAGTGGATGCTGGTGACTCTATAGATAAAGTGAATAAAAAGTTGACAGAAATAGTACTACGTGTCTGTGAAGAGGTGAAAAGACCACTGGACAAACTGTGGCTGCCTCAGACTGGCAGTTAGCCAAAGTGAGCGATGTTTCCCTCAGTGGGTGATTGGCTCACCGGCCAAGTCATATACATTAGTAGGTGGAATCTCTCAGATTTCTAGTTCAGTAGCGGGATACGCTACTCCGCACTTTCTCCGTTTTCAATTTTTGACTCGGTGATTAGTCGGAAAAACTGTCACATACACCGAGCATTTAAATGTAAAGAAATGAACATAATTGATCCCGACATAACTTTTAGATTCTGGGATCAATATGCACGTGTCTGTTAGTTCATATTTACTTGTAGTTTAGTTTTCACACTGCCATGATCCGAATAACTCTGTTTAAATCATCACCTTAGGTTAGAGACCTTGCGCAGGAGAGAACGACTTCAAAATGAGTATTGTTATGGGATTTGGGTTACCGTAATGGTTTAGTACCGGGAGTCGGGAGTTGTTTTACACTGGTTAAAACATCGTAAGCCTGGTAAAAACTCCACTTGATCGTTTCTTCAGAGGGGTTCATGAGCAATGATTAAGACAGTTTATGTGATAGATGAGGCGATAAACAGCATATGTGAGCCACTGAAATTATAAAAAAATATGCAACAGATGGGACTAATTACTTACTTAAAAGTCGTAACAGAATGAAACAAGCACCTTTCTCATGAAATTTTGACGAGTAACTACAAAGCAGACGACTAATTGGGTCAGGTGACGCTAGAGTCCTCAGAATGGTAGTCATTACGGAGTCGTTCTCTCATGCGCAAGGTTTTTATACTGAACACTTCTCTTTTCTATGTATAGTATAGTTCTGATGCCTTCGTATTCAAATGGCTCTTCACAACTTTTTTTGTCAACTTTTATATTTGTCGAATCGCAGTTTCCTTCTAATACAAAAATGCTATGTTTTCAATATTCTCATTTTTATTAGGTATAGACGCTCTATAGCCACTTGTATGGGGTACAATATATGTATGCTTTGTAAATAAGCTGCCATTTTTGTTGAAACTAAAGATTTAGCAATAAAAAATTTTACAATTTTTAACATCGCTGGTTCCAAAATGATTGTGAATTTGCTTGGTCAGGATATACATTGGATCGTTGATGATTGCAGACTGATCGGAATTACGGCCTAAACCAGGACGGAAAAAATATTTGACCAACAAAACCGACTGGTATTACAAAAGAGGCCTTCTGTGACTGAATTGGAGTTCTTGAGGCCTTTGGGTCGATGTAAGACAACTCCAGATTGTTCTCTCGTATTCATTTGAAAAAAATTGTAACTGTTCTTCAGATCCTTATGTTCAGGTCATCAATATGAAAACAAACTCAGCTGAAGTAGTGGGATTACTTTGATTGTTGTCAGGTCAGCCAGTACTGCCTAAAATGAAATGAATCCAACTATAAAACCATCAAGAAAGTGCTCTTCATATTGCGCAATTGAACTTGGGTTGAAATTTTGAAAATTGAAGTTTACCTGTTCATCAAAATTCTCTGGACTACGGAATGTAGCTTTTCCGGTGACCCCTTCGAACTCGCAATCTGTTTACCCATATTGCCCCAAAACAGACCACCAAGGGTGAAAAATAGGGCTACACAAATCTATCTCGAAATGGGAGCTCCAATCAAAGTGGAGTTGCCTCCCTACTCGACCATGCACACACTGCAGTAAACAGATATATGTACTTACCTCAGCCTGGCTTTGCGTAGTCACCTGGAGTAGATTCTGTCTTCGGAATGAGAAGATGGCGACAGCAAGCACTGTTAAGCAATATAAGGAGTTATTCTCCCCTTGTTCTTCTAAGACCGGGGGTATGAGGATAGCTCGGTGGTAGAGAGCATTGGGCTCGCAGCCGTGAAAACTTGGGTTTGAATCCCAGTTGGGAGTATGAGCTACTCACATTCATTCTAGCTCAAAATAAACACAAACCTAATGAGGTGGTGCATTGAGCTCGTGTCGCTCCATAACTGATAAAACAACAACTACCAAACCCGACAGCTTCACAATAACAGTGAATATGCAAGAACAAGATCAGGAACATGTGAAACCAGTTCTCTCAAACTCATTCGCAGCTCTCTCAAACTCATTCGCAGTTCTCTCAAACTCATTCGCAGCTCTCTCAAACTCATTCGCATTAAACCAGCTCTCTCAAACTCATTCACAGCTCTCTCAAACAGCGCATAACCACCATTCATAATATATAAAATATATCAGGCCAAAACCATTTGAGATGGTCTCTGCATGTAATCTACTTTCTACCTGAGAGGATTTCAAGAGAATCGTAGGCGACCATTTTATCCCAAAGAAGTAGTACTTCCCTGCTCGCCAGATATCCCGAGAAAGCTCTCATCAGCCATTTAAAAACTATACGGATGCTACAAAACAAACCATTGGCTGATATGGATGCTACAAAACGCATCATTGGTCCAGAGAAATGCTGCAAAACAAACTAATGAATGGCAGTCTATGACTCCTACACAGCAAACCATTGGCTGATATGAACGAAAAGACAACTTGTCTCACCCTTGAATATATCTGAATCCATCTCTATGGGTGATTCTATGGCCTCACCCATGAAAACCATTTGAGACACCATCACGGTTGAATGCATAATATAGACGCGCATTATCTAATGGTTTATAATATATGACATGGGAAGAGGCAATGCTTACGCGTAGATTTCATGACTTCTGAGATGGTAAACCAAATGAGGTTCTCTTTGCTGCAGAAGACTTTCAAACAGTGTAGCCAACCCAAGAATACTCTGTAATACAGTATGTGATTACCATCAGGTGAGTACCTGTGTCCTAGTGGCTATCAACATTATACCAAGATAAGGCATTGCCTTCACTTGGTATAAGAATGCAAACCCAGCCCATTGATAGTCCCGGTTTATGCACATCGATGCCCACTGCTGAACATCTGTAATTTCTAGGGTACACCATAGTTGTTGTAAAAAAAACTTTTTTTATTATGTTTG
>Ga0224511_10004199_pt1 | contig 10786 bp, 13 predicted proteins | sample SF_May12_sed_USG_2_FD_169988 | JGI IMG/M metagenome (GOLD analysis project Ga0224511, IMG submission 169988) | Sediment microbial communities from San Francisco Bay, California, United States - SF_May12_sed_USGS_8_1 | ecosystem: Environmental > Aquatic > Marine > Sediment | place: USA... | reverse complement strand
CAGAGGTGAATATCAGTACAAATTTAACATTTGGGAACATTTTGTTTGGCTGCTTAAGGCAGGTGGCTGCTTAACAGAGGTGACCAGCGGCTAACACAGGTTTGACTGTATTAAAAAAAAAAGTGGTCAACACCCCCATGCCTTGTGTTGTGGTGCCAGAGGATAGAAAAGATAAAATGCCATGGATGTTTCAGTTTTAGAACATACAAAAACACTCTCATTAACCCATATCACCAAATTACAGTGTTATGACAGTGCAATGCTACCGATGATGACAGGCTCTGTTTTCAGAGAGAAATTTAAAGTTGAGGTTCAACACAGATTGCATTACATTCAAGCCATTTGCAGCTTACTTAATTAAATAATTTTATGAAGCAAAAAGCCAAGCAAGTCAAAACTGTTATAAAACACATATTTAGTATAAGTTCTGCTTAGTACAGCCCCTATATATACAGATATTTTTCATTGCCCGAGTTTTTTCTCAAAAAAGAAGTGCAACAAGGGAAAAATGCCATTGACACTCATCATTCTGCGCGCTAAATATTTTTTAACTAAATAGCCCTTCTGGCTATTCAGATGAAAATTTCTATTTCTCTTTTCTATTTCTATTATAAATTTATATAGCCTAAATTGAGTGTTTTATAATTATCTAAAAACATTACAATAATCAATCAACCGACCAGGCTCATTATTTTTCATTTCTAATCGACCAACAGGCTGAATTATCGACTCAGGCTTCGGGCTTATAAACTAATTCACAGACTGATTGTCAAGCCACTCAAAAGGATTATGTAGACAAATTTTGTATTAGTTCTGTGTTAACACTGAGTCACATGATTATAACCTGTGTAGATATTATTCATTGCCCGTGTTACTGTGCGACACTCATCAGGGGTGCAATATGGGAAATGGATATTGTCGAGGTATCGATGCATGGATTCTAGGTTCTGGATCGCCGCGTGTACGTTGTTCCGGGTTTCCGTCGCGACATGATAGGTCATTGCAGCCGCGTGGCTTTCGGGGAGAAAAAGGTGCAGTGGAAATTAAAATTGCACAAAAAGAATGAAACTCGAGGGTTTTGGTGCAATACTGTAGTAACTTCTTCTAGTGTGCTAATAGATACAGAATTTTTCTTATAGCAGTCCTTATTACATAAATGTACATGTTTGTGCATCTGCCCACCCCCCCCCACCCCCATGAGCTATTTTGCTAATTCAAAATTCGTGTAATTATTTAAACTCCTTTAATTATCCTAATATGTATTTTATTAATAAAAATATAATATAATACCAAATACGCAATTTTGCAAAACTACATGTTTCTCAAGAAATAATTTTGGAAAAAAAACTGTACCGCACACACGAATTTCTGATATTCTAGTACCATAAGTTACACAGTAATGTACCAATACCCTCGAAACTAGAAGACAATGTTAGCATCCCATACCTGTGTAAATGTTATTGGTAGCTTTTGTGAGCGTTTCGATTTCCGCTGGTTTACAATAGGGGAAATCGATTGTTCCGAGGTATCGTTGTGCCGACTGTAGATTCTGTATTGCGGCGACCAGGTTGTTACGAACCTCTGTGGTAGCTGTGTATTTCATTTGACCTTGTCTACGGAAAAAGAAGTGCATTGCATAATTATGTTTGTTACTGTGAAATTATTTTTATTATTTGGACATTTAATTTTGTGTTTCTCATGGGTAGAGCAATCCACAAATTTAAGATCCCAACAAAATATTTATACACTGCGGTTTTACTGTGTAAAAATTTGAAATCCATGAGTTCAAGTGTCCACCATTATGTTCATCGTCATCAAAAAACGAAATTTTGTGCCCCTGAAATTAAATGATTTCACAGTATTTGTGTACAAAAAACAAAAATTACAGCAGGTCGCAGACATAAAAACAACAGAAGCTTTGGCATTGTATGTGGCCAAATACACCTGTGCCTTTGCACTTACAACATTTTTAATGGCAAATAATAACTATTATACCCGGATCACTGGGAATGAAGAATGTAAATTTTACATAAAATAAATTTTCATTTCAATTGTATTGGAGATGTGGAAGTAGTTTACTCCACAAAAAAATGTACAAACAAATAGACAAACATATGCCTGACCGACCATCCAAAAGACCAACCGACAGAGCCAGGCTTCTAAACACCCTCTCAAACTTTATAAAATGTGGGTGTATAAAAAACAAACATTAAATTATACCAGTGTTAAGAAGTGTTCTTCTAAATATCTGGAAGGGATTATTTCATATTTCCATATTTTTTTTCTCTTTACTCAATGCAATTATAGTAAAACAATTGTGTAAAACTGTTTATGGTCAAAAGATTAAATAATTATTAATCAGTGCTGAAAAAGAACATCAACCATGAACCATGTTATGTTTGCAACAAATTTTGCTGTGTGTGTTAAAAGTGGAACACTTTGTGCAGCAATACAAAAAACATGCATATGTTCACACAATCTCTATACTAAACTATCAAATAATATTTAAATGATCAAATTCTTATTTTTTTGTAAAACATTATATTATGCAGATGGTAATAAATACACCATTATTTTTTTCTGTCTAGAAAGCATCTTGAATAATATAAAATATATTGTATGTTGGTATACAAGAGTTTTCTGTTGCTAAACATTATTTAATCAAAGATTAAGATTCAACAGCCTGTTTCAAAGCCAAAGATTCTAAATATATAATTACATTATCAAAAAATAACCTGAGTGAGCTTCTCATCCCTGCAGTCAGTAAGCATTTGTGTTCGCAAACAACCGCGAACATTTGGTAATTTAGCCAATCACAGCTCGCCAATTACTGAACATTCATGGTCGTTCGCGAACAAACAGCTTACTGAACTCACTGCTGATTAACACTGTTACTAACTATAGCACCAAGATCTAAAAATAACCTACTTCTCAGTAACATCATTACTAAATATACCACCAAGATCTAAAAATAACCTACTGTGGAGGAATGCTGGGTATTTCTTTCCACTTCTGCACAGCGTAAGCCAGCTGGTTGACAGCGTGATGGAGCAGCACTCGAGCAGACGTCCACTTGTAGTTGGCGACACTCACACGCTGTTTTGTGTCCATGAGAGAGTCGTACATTGCCTCGAGCTTGTTTTCAAGCTCCGAGCCGTACTCACCGCCAAATATCTCAGCTGAAATATAAAAGAACAACACAATTTTACATATTTACACTCCAACTGCAGGTCCTACGATGAACTCATTACCCCTAATAATGTTCATCAGCCGATGAACGTCAGTATCTTCTGAATACCTCTATTTATTATGTAACAACGTTTGTAATTGGTCTAGCGACTTAAATGGCGCGAAAACGTAACGGACGTCCACAAATACAATGACATTAGGTCAACTTCCGCTTTGTCATTTGTCGAGTTAACATTTTATTCTTTTAAACATAAATGTAGAGTGGTTTTTTTCATTTATATTTCTGCCTTATGTGTATATAAATAGATTTCTATTTTGCACTGCTACATTGGAAAAAGAAAACATTTAATGTGCATTTTGTTGATAATTTTTTTGAAGAGTGAAAATTGTGCAGTATTGGAGGGAAACGGTTTTGGGTAAAAAGACACATCCATGTTGTGGAAAAAATTATGAAGTTGTAGATTTTCATTCTAATATTTTTATTATGAAAATTATAAAATTGGTGAACAGCTTCAATAAAACCGAGGCTGCTATTTTCCCCATGAAAGCTATGCTTCCTGGGCCAGAGGACTTTCCCTTTCACTCAGATTCATACCAAACACAAGAAATAAAACAACTCCAACATACACAGTAGCTTGTCTCTCTCCTCGTAGCACTGCTTCAGGTGGTCGGCTGGTCCCTTGACAGCGTCCGCCTTCCCCTTCAGGTCCAACTGTTGTTTCTGTGACGAAAACAAGAACAATGTATTTATCAACGTGACTCCTGTCATGAAATTACAATATAATTCATCAATTGTGGCACAAAGTCTGTACAAGATGCCGGGCCCTTGACAGCGTCCGCCTTTCCCTTCAGGTCCAACTGCTGTTTCTGTGAGGATAACAAGAACAAGGTGTATTTATCAACCTGATTTCTGTCATAATATAAGAACGTAATTCATCAATTGTTGTACAATGACTACACAAGATGCCCGGTCCCTGACTGTGTTTGCCATGCTGACTTCAGGTCCAACTGCTGTTTCTGTGAGGATGACAAGAACAAGGTGTGTTTATCAACCTGATTTCTTTCATGATATAACAACATAATTCATAAATTGTTGCACAAAGACTACACAAGATGCCGGACCCTTGACAATATTCGCCTAACACTTCAGGTCCAACTTTTGTTTCTGTGAGGATAACAAGAACAAGGTGTATTTATCAACCTGATTTGTGTCATGAGATAAGAACGTAATTCATCAATTGTTGTACAATGACTACACAAGATGCCGGACCCCTGACAACTTAAGGTCCGCATGTTGTTTTAACTGTGAAGAAAATATGCACACAATATGTGTCCGAGTCTGACATTTTGGGTCCAATTGACTATTTTAGCGATATTAAGATTTTGGTATCATTTAAAAGGGATATGTTTGCAGATTAGTTTTAAAAATAAAATGAAGATATTTCTATTTTTCATGACTATATCACCACTTTGAAATACATGCCTAAAGCATCAAAAACAGTGCATATGTCAAATATAAGGGTGTTACATTTTTATCAATACATTTGTTGTCAATTTCATAAGATAATTTTGCAAAGATATGATATATTTACAACATATTTAAAGAATATTGACATGAAAATGCTTTACCCAGTGTTTGCAGGTCAGTAAAAATCCTCTTAAATACCCTATAATTTGATGTGTTATATTGACGTCATTTAATTAAGTGACGTCATTTCGTCAACTGGACCCAAAATCTCAGACGCTGACACCTATTTTATCAATTATTTCTGTCAAGAGTTAAAAAGCATAATACATGTACATTGATCAGAGCCATTATCACAATAATTTTGTTTTCATGTCTTTGTTTTATACATACTGTGCTGAATAGTTTGCTGAGTAAAGGCAAAGATAATATTTCAGGTAAATTCTTAAAATTCTGTTCCGTTAAAGTTTGTTCATTTTTATTTAATAGTTAACAAAGTCTACGTCTGTACCTTTAGATCCTCTAGTTGTTGGCGAGCAACCTCCTCCTTATTCTTAGCTTCCAAATATTCCTCCTGGGAGAAAGAACAAACATATGGTAAGGTCAAGGTCATGTTTTAAATAAATTAAACATTCAATATTGTTACACAGCTGGATTAAGCAATGGTCTTGTTTCAAAATTTATACATTTGATAAATAGAAGCATTTTACATGCCAATATAAAATCATATTGACAAGTATTTCTTTGTAAATATCTGAAAGTTGCAATAAATTTGTTTTAACAGCATACAAAGTGATGCTAATATAATAATGATTTTGTTGTCTTGCATTTTTAGAATACTTATCACTGCATATTTAAATCCACACTGATTTGTTTTCATGTATTGTACAAAACATTTGAAACATTATTGCGCATCTTGAAATTAAGTGTACTGTGGAACGTAACAGTTTAACATCCCCCTAAAAAACACAGAATAACGTTTCTACTTATAAATCAACAATATATTTCAAATATTTCAACTTTTCCAACGACAAACTGATAACATGGACTTACAATTGGAATCTGCCAAAAATATATAAATATAATACAAATTGAAGAAAACGTGTCATATTTGGAATTGTCTTGCCAGAAAAGCAAGACAGCACGATCAACATTCAACTTTCTATAATAAATATTTCTATTATATAATTAATAGGTAACCTCCCAGAAAGTGCATTTATACAACACACACATCTTAACATTGTTAACTTGCACTAAAAAGAGGCCCCAGATTGTGGGGGGATGCAGAATATAAGTCTCAAATACATCAATTTGGTAGTAACCATTCCTAGCCAATGATTTTTCAAATGTGCAACCAGTCCAAAGTCTTGTCAAAGTGCAACCAGTCTTAAGTCTTGCAAATGTGCAACAAGTTCAAAGTCTTGCAAATGTGCAACCAGTCCAATGTCTTGTCAAAGTGCAACCAGTCTTAAATCTTGCAAATGTGCAACCAGTTCAAAGTCTTGCAAATGTGCAACCAGTCCAAAGGCTTGCAAATGTGCAACCAGTCCAAAGGCTTTCAAATGTGTAACCAGTCTAAAGGCTTGCGACTGTGCAACAAGTCTAAAGTCTTGCAAATGTGCAACCAGTCAAATGTCTTGTTAAAAAGCAACCAGTCAAAAGTCTTGCAAAAGTGCAACCAGTTCAAAGTCTTGCAAAAGTAAAACCAGTCCAGTCTTGCAAATGTGTAACCAGTCAAGAGTCTTGCAAATGTGCAAACAGTTAGAAGGCTTGCAAATGTGCAACCAGTCTAAAGTCTGGGAAATGTGGAACCTGAGTTTGAAGTCTTGCAAATGTGCAACCAGTCTAAAGTCCTGCAAATCTTTGTCAAAGTTAAACCAGTCAAAAGTCTTGCAAAAGTGCAACCAGTCAGAAGTCTTGCCAAAGCACATATGTACAATGTATGCTTGGTCAAAAGAGTCCACTAAATCAAGTCACACAAGTCATGGCAGTGCATGGTAACCTGTTCTTTGGTCATCAGTTCTTGATACTTGTGTTCCTCAAACATCTTTTTGATGCTGCCTTTCAAAAGGTTGTCAACGTCCTGTTTTTCTTTCTTACTAAGTAACGAAAAATAGTATGACTTCGATAAAATATATACAAAAACAAACAAAATGACAACAAAGAAAACAGCTATTATGGTAACCCAAACATTATATTCTCAAAATTCATACATAAAAAATGCCTTTGGATAAGGCCAAAAAATACAAACAGTGTAAAAAAATGGTGTTTAAATTACATTGTAAGTGCATGATGTATAATAAACAGACCACAAAGGTTGGATACATTGTGGCTGAACATGCCTGATTTAGTTAAACTATTGGTCGTTTTTGCCTTAAAAAAATGACATTGTGACTGTGATGGTTGGGTTACAATAGCTGTTTTGCACATGTTAGGTATGGCAATGTCTCTGTTTGGGGGGAAAACAGTCATTTGTTATATTTTTAGTTCCTTTTTTACTCTTGATATTTGACTGTTACTTAATACAAAAAATCTCAATGAAATTTGACCCCCTTCCAAAAGTATTTCTGATTATTTTCTTAACTTAAAAAAGGACACACTCTGAATTAAAATGCTTAAAAATACTGCTGCGTAATTTTCCTTAATTAAAGTAATCAAGGGAGATAACATTTCCCAAACATAACAATTGCCATTACCTCCCTTTTATTGAGCAATAATTAGCCTGGTACCCCCTATCACAACATCAAAGGTACCAGTCTAAACTACCAACAAGTACCTGTTCCCGGTTAAGCTCCCGTTGAAAATGGTCCTGATCTTTAAAATGATCTTTAAGGGACTTGGACTGCATCATACAATCATCTACATCCTTTTTCTCTTTTTTGCTGTGGAGCGGAGAGCAAAAATCATTTATTGATGTGTGAGGCATGATTAGGCCAAGCATTGTGGTAAAGTTTCAGCAAACTTCCATTCATGGTAGTGTGAGGCTTCGATAATTTGACCTATCGGTCAATTAGAAATGAACAATTATAAGCCTGATCTGTTGATTGATTTTTTATGGATAAATTGTAGAACAGTCAATTTGAGCTATTAAAATTTCACTCAGGCAATAGAAAATTTCATTTGAATTGCCCAAAGGGTTATTTAGTACAAAAATATTTAGTGTGCAGACTGCATCATATTCCCACTATCGCTATTTTATGGCCACAAATAAAAAGTAAGCAATGTGTCAGTGACTTGCAGAATGATGACTCTAGAGGCTATTACTTGTGAACCCAGCAACAGTGGTTATATAAGCTGACTGCCGTGATATGACCCAACCAGTGTACAAAATGGCACAGCAGCAAACTGACTGGACTGTGTAGAACATATATAAACATATTTTATACAGACACATTGACTTCTTAACTGAAGGTTATTTTAGGCTGTCCAGGTTTCAAAAATAGCTCCAATCACTCATAAAAGATTAACAAAAAATGCGTGAATTAAAATAAGAGACTCACATCTGCAGTAAGCTGTTTTGTTCGCGAACGACCGTGAACGTTCGGTAATTGGCGAGCTGTGATTGGCTAAATTACCGAATGTTTGCGGTCGTTCGCGAACACAAATGCTTACTGAACGCACGGCTGAATCAGTAAATGATATCACCAATAGAGAGGTGACCAGATTAACTCTATTATTTTCTTCCAACAGCCCAGTGCAGTAAAGGCCGTTTATAAGGAACCCCCTCATAGGAAACTTCCAGTTATAATGAACTGAATTTCATTCCTGATTCTTTAGCAAGGAACTAGATCACTATATGTTTATAAGGAACTGAATTTCATTCCTGATTCTTTAGCAAGGAACTAGATCACTATACGTTTAAAAGGAACTGAATTTAATTCCCGATTCTTTAGCAAGGAACTAGATCACTTAATACGTTTATAAGGAACTCTTGTTATACTGAGAACAGATTTTCATAGTTCCGATTAGTTCCTTATAAGTGGTTTTTATGCCAAACTTGAAACGCGAGGCTTACGTCTGGATCTCGAGCTGCTTGAGGGTGATCTCCACGGACTTGATCGTCTCTTCTACATCAACCGCTGCCTTGTGTTTCACCTCATAGTTCTGGAGATAAAAGTACTGATATGACATTTATAACAGAAATAGAATCTATATAAAATATATATAGTTTTCTCAACAGCCACTGCAGCCTTCTGTTTCATTTCATGGTTCTGAAGACAAAAGTATTGATACGACAGTATTCTTTTTTGCATTAGAAAACGTTACAACAAATCTATTTTTTCAACCATACAATATGTGTCAAATATATAGTTTCCTCAAAAGCCACTACAGCCTTGTGTTTCTCATACCGGTAGTTCTAAAGACAAATATTTGTATAAATACAAAATATAATCTATATAAAATATTTTCCTATAAAATATATATAGTTTCCTCAACAGCCACTGCAGCCTTGTGTTTCATTTCATGGTTCTGAAGACAAACATTTGTATGAATATTTATATGGTATTTACATAGAAATAGAATGTATATAAAAAAAATTCATGTATTTAATAATTATATTAAGTTTCCTCAACATATTAACTCAGACTTGTGTTTAACTTCATAGTTCTGGAGACAGATATATACAAACATACAGTATTGAACTGGTTTTCCTTTAACTTCAAAAGCCCAGGAAAAAACCCAACAAAGTACTTGATCTGATGTAAAAAGTTTTTCAATTTCGACCATAAAAAACAACACTAAACTGTTAAATACATGTACAAAATATATTTTGAACATGTCACATAAAATAAGATTTTAAACTTACTATTTTAATGGAACAGAAGTAATGTTATAATTTATAGTCCATAATCATATAATGCCTAATAATTTCTGATAAGAAACATTCGCGAAAACTACCATTTGTAGAGGAAGTTTCCTTGCAAATATTTCAAGTATTAATCTCACATGAATAAAAAGGGATTAACAGTAAATGATATTTATACATAAACAATATTTCTTTATAAATGATCAAACAAATATTTGTATTGTATTTGTACTTGTTTTTGTATTGTTATATTCCACACTACGGTTAATTACAGTAAAATCAGTAATATTCATGGGACATTAATTTTTATGAATTTCATGGTTAAGCATATCCGCATATTGATTTCTTTATAAATAATCAATCTTTATTCTACATCTAATAAATTCATCCAATGAGCGTCCTTTATTTGTACTACGTGACTGTCCAATATTTTCCCATATTGGATAAAAAAAGTCCGTATTTTATTCGTATTGGATGATTAGGTGCAAGTGTACTTTACCATTGTTTTTCAACGATAAAAGCCGTTGACCGTAAAAAGTATCCGAATGAAAAAACACGTGATCGTGTAGGCTCGTCCAATATGACTTTTCAAGCTGTGTACTCGCCCAAATATATTCCCGTATTGTACAGTAAAACGTCTAATAACCTATAAATAATCATGTATTATTATAATCTACACTATGCTAGATTACCTTCAAGACACTTTGTGACTCGAGTTGTTGAATGTCTTTCTCAATCTGTATGTATCTGTCTAGTTGTTTCTTGTCCACCTGAAATTAATAATGTAAAAACAACAACAGTATACGCAGATTACTATTTTTCAATTTTTTAGTTTGAGTTGCTTCCCTTTGTATTGATACGCCGCGAGACCGATAACCGAACCGTATTGTACTGCAAAAAAACGTTACATATCGGTTTATTGATATATCGACACAGCCCTATTATAAACCCTAAAAGAGTCATGTTTCGATGATCACTGTGATATATAGGAACGAACCTAAGGCAGAACTGTACGTACACCCGGGTAGCTCAGTTGGTAGAGCACCTGACTTGCAAGGAGGGGGTCGTGGGTTTGATCACCGCCCTGGGTAAATGAATTTTCTTAACTGTCTATATAGAGAAAGCCATTTGCTCCAATTGCAAGCCACTGGAATTACCTAAGTTTTAGTCATGTAACAGCTATCACACATTACAGGAGGAAATATACAAGAGGGCCCAGAGGGCCCTGGGTCGCTCACCTGAAGAAAAGGTCACAGTGGAGCCAATAATAGAGAACCCCAGGGGCATAATTTGAACAATTTTGGTAAAGGACCTTTTGATGATGT
>Ga0224511_10004198_pt1 | contig 10786 bp, 6 predicted proteins | sample SF_May12_sed_USG_2_FD_169988 | JGI IMG/M metagenome (GOLD analysis project Ga0224511, IMG submission 169988) | Sediment microbial communities from San Francisco Bay, California, United States - SF_May12_sed_USGS_8_1 | ecosystem: Environmental > Aquatic > Marine > Sediment | place: USA... | reverse complement strand
CACATGGGCATTATGGGCTCTGCACATCCCCTAGTTGAGGTGAATGTGTCATTCAAGTTTGAAGGAAATCCTTCCATTAGTAAAGGAGTTATAGAGCGGACACGACATACTGTGTAATATTTGTTTGTTAGTATTTGACCTTTAACTGTGACGAGGGCCAATACTGCCGAAGGTGTGCCAATACGGGCCCTCGGCATACCATAGCCGTGTTAACCTATATAAGAATAAGATTGCAAATATGCATAGCTGACCTCTGTTGGGACCTTTTGAGGCCCCTTGAGTATTCATGGAATCGGCATTAGGCATTCTCTAACTATTACACTACTACTTACAGGTATGTGCCTAAATCCTACACAATACGATTAGAGCTTTAAATTCTCAAAACTTGCACTTAACAATAACAGGGGTCTAAGATTGTTAATTAATAACTTTAGGGGCCAGTTTGGGATAAGGCTGAAAACAGGAACTGCTAACATCTACATGAAGGCTCATAATGGATGATTTTATTAATATTTATTTAATCTGAACCCATGAAACAGGTAAGGGCCATATTTGACCATTGGTTTCTGTGCCATTTCTGAAACAGTCGGTGTATCAAGAAGGCACAGTGTCCTTTAAGAACAAGCACTGGTATGTTGTTATGAGCAAACCTGGTATCTAAGATCATTTTAGAGCTAGTTACAGGTCAAAACACTCGAATATTGACATTTGACTTATCACGCAAGTTCAATACCATTGAAACATTCAATGTCAGGTAAATGGCAAAAAATGAAAACAAGAATGTTGCTTGTTTCAGTGCAAAAATCATTAGCTGAATGTGTTAAGATTTTAAATCCAGAAGGTTGCAAACATCAAAGAAGTATATTGTGCTTTCGTGAATGCTCAAAGTTAATGGCTTTTGGGTGAAAAACAGCAGTAAGAAATGTACGTTACTATTGCAGTGCATCATTTAATTTAAACTTTTTAACATGTACAGGCTAGATGAAGTCAAATAAACAATGAAAAGCAATAAAAGTGACATAACATTGTTTAAAAGAACAATTGTTGTGATATTGAAATTACTTTTGTACATAATACGATGATGAAAAAATTCGTAAAAATACTGAACTGCGAACAAAAGTTTATATAGTATTTTTTTGTACATATTGAGAATTTATAAATAGTAAAATTAATGCCATTACTATTCCAGAAAGTACACCATGAGATTATACTATTTAATTACTTTTTAGAAACTTGCACAAGTATTCCTTTTCAAGCAAATTAAAATGTGTTTTAATAAAAGATTTAACTTCGTCAACAGGTAACGTTCGTTACAGTTGTGCGCATACACCGTGAATGACATAAAACTTGCAAAATACACATATTAGTTAAGTTTTTTTGTATATATGTGTCTTATCAGCAACCTCAAACGATTCATTAAAAGCAATTTTTCTATACGGAAATAAATATTTATTTTCATTTGGTAAGCAGCGAAACATAAATTATATATACAACCACTATGTCCAGAAATATAGTATTAATTACCAGCGAACATAAGTAAGTTCTAAACTATACCAAATTTAAGTAACTTAATTAAAATTCAACAACAATGCATTACACAAATGAATTCTTTTTCTGACCTAAAACCTTTTCAGTGCATATTTTGTCACCTTGTTACGTACGTTACATTTCCAAAAATTTGAACATCATGCATTACAGTTTCTCAAACCATGTGTTTAACGCCGTGTCTACACGTTCCCAGTCATCATCGTCAAGTTTGAACATCATACAGCTTTTTCTAGATGCAATTGATATTTTAATCATACAAAGCACATAATGTTTCGCTAGCCACAATTCATGTTCATTCCTATGCCACATTTTACGTCTGAAATATGCCTAACAAAGAACAGCAAAACCAGAAAACTCGTGTATGTGTTGCTTGATAAATAAGAAGTATAACTCTTAGATTAAAAAAAAATGTGTTCATAAAATATTTTTTATACCTTTCATAAATACCATTAAGATCTATTGCCAAGGTCCACCAATGGGGGACGTATCAGACATTAAGCTGATAATTCTACACTTAATTGATATTATAATTTGGTTTTCCAGGGATTTAGTATAAGTTGTAGTTTTACATACAAACTGGTAATTTGTATCGAAACATATTTTAATAAAATTTAAAAGTTTATTTAGTACAAAATGTATGTTTATAAATAAAAGTAAAAAAATGTGTGTGCTGTTAATAGTTTGTCATTTCATTTTATTGAAGAAGTTACACATGTTTTTATCAAAACAATACTTCAACATCGGAATTTGAGTACCCGGATATATGTTTTTTACATTTAAACCATACAATGTATTTAGAGTAAGTCTAGATGTGTATATCGCTTTGTAAATGTGATCAAACTGCAAATATGTTAGTAATAAAACATTGCAAATACACACATGAGATTCATTAAACGTACGTTACCACGAGTAACGTACGTTTCCCTTCAAATTACAAGTACATTAACGTACTTATTGGCTAAGTTGTATTATATCGCACACATGTACATACATGACAATCAGAAGATTCTAAAAATAAAACATCCCGGGTATCTTTCAATACAACGAGACAAAATATTAATCAATATAATGACATACACTCTCTTCGTGTCACATATTTGTTTCAATGTTGTTAAAAATGGTGATATAAAGTATTTTATTTGTCAAAAAAATTGCCGCGTTTTAAACTGCTAACAAATTGTCGTCATAATTAACTTCCGATTAAGCACAAACTCCAACACAGTGAACCCCCTTGATATACAGTAACGATCGTTCAGTAACGTACGTTTCAGTTTCAATATTATAACACAATTATCTTAAAACAAAGTTTTACGAACAAAACTTTGTTACATGTCGTATTTATGATAGGGTTATGTAACAGTAATCAAACATTGTAAATATTTGTCACCATTATTGATAATGATATGCTCACGTACGTTTCACTCTGAAAATTACGTTTGGATGGTTGACAAGTAAAGTGGAAAGTGGTTTTTAAAGTAATCGCCCGTGTTGCTGAGGTTTCTGCTTAGCCTCGGTTTGATGACCCGCGGATTGGTACTCTAATACGCTGCAAAAAAACGCTCAGAACGTTTGTGCAGCAAAGAATACTTGTTCAAGAATACTTAATCGCAACGGAAATAACGATGATAATTCTTTAGGCTTGAGAAGTTTTGCTATTTAATTGTCATGTTATTTTTGTACAAACTGCATAACAACAATATGTAAAATGATAAAATCTATAAACTCCTTTACATATACATTGTACATTATTAGCATTATTTAATGCATTTTTTATCATTTAAGAATAATTAAGTACGACATATAGAATTATACGAACGAAAGAATGTGAAATATATATGTTATATGAAACGAATATATCTAGACCGATATTTTTCAAGGTGTGATTAAATTGCCTTCAGCTAATGCTGTGGTTTTAGTTTTATTTTCTTCTTCCCTTTGTACATGTATCATTTTTTAGTAAAACCACGCTCTTAAACAAACATTAGTGATAAAAACTTTAACATGACTTGGAAGGAAATATTTATCTTGTTTCTATGTGTATTGTTTTTGAATTTGTGTTCACTACTTTATGCTCAGGAAAGTTTGGTTGTTGAAGAATGGGGGAAATTCTGCAACACGTGAGTGTGTTTTTTATACGCGGTTGTTTAACAGCCATTCTCCAGTAAATGAAGCCATTTTGAGAAAAAAGTGTCGTTTGACTTTGTGTGATAGTATCTTGATCAAATTAAAGCCTTATAATGTAACAATCACTCTCATATGTTTATGTAATGTGTTTTTCTTGGTTTGTTTAAAGCAAATTGTTCAAATTCATTAACTAATGGAGATCTGTTTGCTCTTTGATGTCTGCAGGTTTTCTTTGTGAGCATTTTCTTTGTAATGATTATTAAAATAATTTTTGTAATAATATAATATAATAATAATATTAACTCAATAATAATAATAATAATAATAATAATAATATCAAAAAATATTATTATTATTATTATTATTATTATTATTCATTAATATTATTGAGTAAATAGATAAATAATATTAAATAAAATGTATAATAATTATCACAAGAGGGCCCTGGAACGCTCACCTGAGACAGAAGATTTTTAAGAGTTCCCTTTTTTCATCGCTTTATGTACAACTGGTGAAACCTGGAAGGTCTAAATCTGAAAGATAAAGCTTTAAAATGTAAAAGTGGGTCAACGGGTCAAGTTTAATGTTATTTAAATTGTCAAAGTTCAATTCCACAGCTAAGTTGTACAAGTGGTCCAAATTTGAAGGCATTAGCTTTACTAGTATACACAATATTGTCTAAGATTTGACCTAGTTAGTTTACCCTTCATGACTCATATTCGAACTTGGCATAGACCTAGTGACCTAGTTTTTGACCCGACATGACCCATATTCAAAATTGGCCTAGATATTTTTGAAACAAACAGTCTGACAAAGTTTCATCAAAATCGTGTAGCAAATGTGGCCTCTAGAGTGTAAACAAGAATTTCCTAAAATGTGACCTGGTGACCTAGTTTTTGACTAGACATGAAATAGTTTCAAACTTGGCCTCGATATTGTCAAAACAATCTTTCTGACCAAGTTTCTTAACAATCCGGTGACTTATGTTGCCTCTAGAGTGAAAAACAATAATTTCCTAAGATTTGACCTAATGACCTAGATTTTGACCAGACATAACATATTTTTTAAATTGGCCTAGATATTGTCAAAACAAATATTCTGACAAAGTTTCATCAAAATCGGCGCTCAAATCTGGTCTCTAGAGTGTAAACAAGAATTTCCTAAGATTTGAACTGGTGACCTACTTGTTAATCCAACATGACCCATATTCGTACTTAACCTAGATATTGTCACAACAAACATTCTGACCAAGTTTCATAACAATCCTGCGACGAATGTTGCATCTAGAGTGTAAACAAGAATTTACTAAGATTTGACCTGGTGACCTAGTTTTTGACTAGACATGACCCATATTCGAACTTGGTCTAGACATTGTCAAAACAAACATTCTAACAACGTTTCATCAAAATCGGGTAGCAAATGTGGCATCTAGAGTGTAAACAAGAATTTCCTATGATTTAACCTGGTGACCTAGTTTTTGACTAGACATGAAATAGTTTCAAACATGGCCTCGATATTGTCAAAACAAACTTTCTGACCAAGTTTCTTAACAATCCGGTGACTTATGTTGCCTCTAGAGTGAAAAACACTAATTTCCTAATGACCTAGATTTTGACCAGACATGACATATTTTTGAACTTGGCCTAGATATTGTCAAACAAATATTCTGACAAAGTTTCATCAAAATCGGCGCGCAATCTGGTCTCTAGAGTGTAAACAAGAATTTCCTAAGATTTGACCTGGTGACCTACTTGTTAATCCAACATGACCTATATTCGAACTTGGCCTAGATATTGTCAAATCAAATATTTTGACCAAGTTTCATAACAATGCGGTGACTAATGTTGCCTCTAGAGTATAAACAAGAATTTTCTAAGATTTGACCTGGTGACCTTGTTTTTGACTAGACATGACCCATATTCGAACTTGGTTTAGACATTGTCAAAACAAACATTCTAACAAAGTTTCATCAAAATCGGGTCGCAAATGTGGCATCTAGAGTGTAAACAAGAACTTCCTATGATTTAACCTGGTGACCTAGTTTTTGACCAGACATGACATATTTTCGAATTTGGCTTAGACATTGTCAATACAAATATTCTGACCAAGTTTCATCAAAATCGGGGCGCAAATCTAGCCTTTAGAGTGTAAACAAGAATTTCCTAAGATTTGCCTGGTGACCTAGTTTTTGACCAGACATGACCTATATTTGAACTTGGCCTAGATATTGTCAAAACAAATATTTTGACCAAGTTTCATAACAATCCGGTGACTAATGTTGCCTCTAGAGTGTAAACAAGATTTTCCTAAGATTTGTCTTGGTGACCTAGTTTTTGATCCGACATGACCCATATTCAAATTTGGCTTAGATATTGTCACAACAAACATTCCGACCAAGTTTCATTAAAATCTGGTTTCCAATGTGGTCTATGGAGTGTAAACAAGAATTTCCTTAAATTTGACCTGGTGACCTAGTTTTTGACTCGAAATGACCCATATTCGAACTTATTCTAAATATTGTCAAGATCAAGTGTAAACAAGAATTGCCTAAGATTTGTCCTGGTGACCTAGTTTTTGACCAGACATGACCCATACTCGAACTTGGCCTAGATATTGTCAAACATTCTGACCAAGTTTCATAACAATCCGGTGACTATTGTTGCTCTAGAGTGTAACAATTTCCTAAAATTAGACCTGGTGTCCTAGGTTTTGACCCGAAATGACCCATATTCGAACCTAAAAATTGCTAAGACAAACATTCTGACAAAGATTCATCAAAATCAGGTTGGAAATCTGGCCTCTAGAGTGTAAACAAGAATTTTCTAAGATTTGACCTGGTGACGTAGTTTTTTACCCGACATGACCCATATCCGAAATTGGTCTAGATATTGTCAAGACAAACATTCTGACCAAGTTTCATAAAAATGTGGTCTCTAGAGTGTAAACATCAAATGTTGACGGACAACGACGACGGACGACACACTGCAATTTTACATGTCGTTAGGGCAGCTTGACAAAACTTTGATCTTGTGCTGTTTTGACGGATGTTTCCACCCCGTCCGACGCCGCAGGGCACAACAGACGACCCGAGAAACGTAACATTGGCGCTGCGAGCAGGGTCCCGGTGAGATTGTTCACAGTTGGTCGGCTTGTTGAGGCTGAATTTCCCGAATTCGTAGCAGTTTCGTGCGAATGTCGGTTTTAACAGCTCGTCGTTGCCAAATGTTGTCAGTTGGAATTTCTACCGGGATTGACATTGGGTAGTTCTGTTTCGTTGCAAATTATGTGTTACAGTATTTTTCATGTGCATTAGCCCTGCATTTCGGAAAAAATCTTTTGAAATTAGACTAAAAACACAACCCCACCCACCTTTCAGTTTCATTGAACTCAATACATGTTACGTGATTTGAGTCTTGAAATTAGAAATGGTTGTTAGCACAAAGGCGTGATACGCAACTGAGTGTTAAGGTCATTCATATTTTATATATTTAGTATGTATGACAGTCGTTTGTTGCAAGAATTGACAGAAAAAGAAGTTTGTTGAAAGTTGAGAAAAACGTTAATTGATTTTAGTAAATAAAACCAAATATTTTGACAGACACTGAGGGTTGTTTCATTTTTTGGGTTCGTGTTACAAATGTAATTGAAATATAAACAACTCAATTTTGTTGACAAAACATGGAATTTTGATAAAGTAGCACTCAACATTTTTCGTAAAAAAACTAACACTCCCCCAATTTATTGCAACATGGAAACTGATGAGGAACATTTTACAATGTAGTTCTGGTGAGTCATTGCCTTTGACGAATGAAAATTCAGTTGGGGAAGATACATGTCATGCTGTCAGAATTTCAAGAAAGAATAAGCTACTGAAGTTACCATATAATCTGACATATGATGGAATAAGTAATTGGTCTCCATTTAAACCGAAGTTCCAGAATTACGCTGAGGCATATAACTGGTCTGAAGAAGATTATTTGAATTGTCTGTGTTGGGCTGTTGACCTCTATGCTGTCTTGATTGAGCAGAATGAACTTAGAACATTCAGAAGTCTGATGTTGGGGCTCGAGAAGCGTTTTGGCATTAAAGAACTGCCTAAAATTGCACAGGTCCGATTTTTTAAAGCTGCTCAAAAGTACGATAAAAGTCGGACCGTGCGATGGTGTTTGCTTCTAGAGCATTTCAAGAACTGCCCTCTAGTTATGCAACCCAGCAAAGCGTGTTACGTTTTTGTTTTGGGTTGTATGAGACAAAAGTCGCAATGCATGTTTCGAAGAAGCGCCAAAAGACAATGGAAGAAGCACTGGACATTGTACAATGGTATAACCATGTCAACAGCACTGTAGACAGTCCATCAATAAGCAGAGAGAAAACATTTGCCAGCAAGATGTACCTGCTGTTTATGCAGTCACCATACAGGATCCTAAAGTCTCACCTGCAAGATCAAATCTAAACGTATATTGTGTTACAACTTCTAGATGAATTGAGGGTGTTGACGTATGAACTTCAGAATTTGAAGTATGGCTGCCAGTGCCAAAGAAAGACAGATGGGAGAAGAATAAGCAGGGGCGTAGATAATATTTTGACATTAGGGCGGCGAACCCGACGTCGTTAAATAACGCTTACCGGTATTTTGGTCACGACGAATACAGGCCCACATGTTTTACGCATGTATAATAAATAACATTTACGTTTTAAAACAACATACCCATTAGTTTTCGAAAGGAATTGTCTCAATTACTTAGCATGATAAATAAGTAGCAAAACAAATATAAATAAAACACTTGAATACTTAAATACATGTTGCAACATACAGAAAATGTCCAGCACATTATGCGGTAAAACGGTAACAAATGTCACATCACTAGGCAAACGACGTTTTAAGGGTTCAACCGTAAAATCATTTAACGTGTTGACGGTTATATTATAAATTATTGTATTTTAGGATGTTTTCAGCCACATTCTTATTAAAGTTTTGTTTAAAATTAAATATCGAGCGAAGCGAGCGAAAAAATGAGGGAATAGATCTATAGCATTTTGGGCATAAAATCATTGGTCCGTGTCCCCTCGACCCGCTAGTGATTTGTCTCGCTAAAACCAGCTCAAATTGCATTCATAAAGGCAAAGAAAAATTTGTTTGGGGCGGCGAAAAGTCCGTCATTTCTGTATAACAACGACTAGCCAAATTATTGGGGCGGCGGCCGCCGCCCCTGCCGCCCCGTTATCTACGCCCCTGATAAGAGGAAGAATGCATGCTGGACCTGTAGCTCAGAAAGCCACATGAAAAGTGGATGCCCTAGAAGGAAATGTTTTAAATGTGGTGAAACTGGGCATAAAAAGAAGAAATGTTCCAAGAACAAGCAGAGTGGGAACTGACGTTTTAACAAAGTTGGTAGTCACATCAGCAAGGAAAAGCAAGCTTGTGTTGCAGTTGTCTACCAGACAAGGAAGTTGTGAATATGCCAGATATTTCAGGCCAGAAGTGGCAACTAACTCATGTCAGAAGCCACATTACAAGGTCAAGGTTGGGGTGGATGATAAAGAAGTCGCAGCTGGTGTGTGAAGTTGTTTGCTGAGCAGCACTGGGAATGAAGGTATGAATGGTTCTGTTGTTGGACCAATAAAGCTGAAGATTAGGTCATCCAGTGGCAGCGCGCGCTGGTTGTTTTACATGTCGTTAGGACAGCTTGACAAAACTTCGATCTTGTGCTGTTTTGTCGGATTTTCCACCCCATCCGACGCCGCAGGGCGAAGCAGACGACCCGACAAACGTTACAATACTATTTAAAGTATTTTACAAGTTTCAGGTGTAGGAAGCTAGCACCTTTGAAACGCTGGGGTAATCAATTACCATAGCACACACCGACGTCTATGTACATGTGCAACACTGTTCGGACAGCACTCATGTTACTTACTGTTCGTTGTTTAAAGTTTATTTTTGCGAATATGTTCATGAAAAATATATATTAAAAGTTGCAATAAGTTTGTGTAATTACGATTTCAATTAATTAGAGCCTAAGTTTTGTGCCATTCACATATAAAAATCACTCTACACTCTACACACTGTACAAAAGACCTTATGGTACAGTACTGTCAAAATGACTAGCCGAAAAGAGGTCTGCAATGGGATACTGATAACATAGAGATAACATAGAGATAATGATTACAAAGGACCGATCATATGCCCTTAGCCATGATTCGGGGAATTATTCTTGGAGACAAACCGTTAAAATGGATTTTATGTCCGACCTACATGTAGCTGTCAAGTGTTAACAGAAGCAACACCGTTATTTTATGTTTGTATTGTTGGATATAAATATTTACAGACATATTACAAAACATAATAACATTTTCTGTTGCAGTATTTCGATAACAACGACACACGACAACACACAAGGAGTTGATTGTTGTATAAAATATGGCCTCAAAGTAATATTTCAGGTAAGCTGTGCTGAATTGTAAATCTTTCGTTTTTTTAAGTTATCTTTATGTCATCTTTGTATTGTATGGCAATGTACTATGTATGGTTTTGCGCTGTACTCTTTTTAATATGCTTAGTGAAGTAAAGTGCTGGGCCAAGAGCGTAAACTCCGACACTTGACAAGAATTATACCTTTTAATAGTAAATCACCCACGTGTGGTATTATAAGTTATTTAAGTTACATTTTTGTTATCTTTGTACTGTATGGCAATGTACAACATTGTAAATATGGTTTTTCGTTGTTCTCTTATTTTGTTTGCTTACAATGAAGAATTGGAGAAAGCATCAATTTTATACCGTAAACTGATAACGTATTCAGGATGGTGAAAGAACAGTGGGATGCACAGAGACGACACAAATGGACGAAGATTCGTTTTTGCGTGTAATGGAAGACATTGGGAAGGAACCAATGGTACATATAACAATTGATTTGTGTTTACATCCAATATAGTAGGTTTAGTCAAGTATTTATTACAATGCCATTAAAACGTTTTTGATCTGAATTAAAAATACTTATTTAACGTGTACAACATTTCAGGGAAATAATTCAAGTTTTACTTTGCATTACGCCCCTTTAAAACTTATTGTAAAATTGTGAATATGCATTATTATATAAAAATACAATATTTCATC
>Ga0224511_10004197_pt1 | contig 10786 bp, 4 predicted proteins | sample SF_May12_sed_USG_2_FD_169988 | JGI IMG/M metagenome (GOLD analysis project Ga0224511, IMG submission 169988) | Sediment microbial communities from San Francisco Bay, California, United States - SF_May12_sed_USGS_8_1 | ecosystem: Environmental > Aquatic > Marine > Sediment | place: USA... | reverse complement strand
TTAGATAAACTGCCTTGTACAGGTGAACCCAGGAATGCTGGTTAGATAAACTGCCTTGTACAGGTGAACCCAGGAATGCTGGTTAGATAAACTGCCTTGTACAGGTGAACCCAGGAATGCTGGTTAGATAAACTGCCTTGTACAGGTGAACCCAGGAATGCTGGTTAGTTTAACTGACTTGTACAGGTGAACCCCGGAATGCTGGTTAGACCAACAGCCTTGTACTGGTGAACCCCGGAATGCTGGTTAATTAAATTGATTCCCTTCTTTGAACAAGCCAGTTCTATAAATAGCATTAATTCAAACAAACACATGTTGCTATGTCATAACTCTTGTAGATTTGTTTGCTATTACACAAAACAGAAAACGCTTGTTGCATTTTCCCTGAAAGTTATAAACACCATTTATTTTTGTGGTGTGTCTGTATAAACTAAATTGCAGTTAAGTTAAGGTACATTCTGATGGATGGTTTGTCTTGTGTTTTTTCAGTGTTATTTTTCACCATTATGCCATGTCTGCTGTAGTTGGTAATATAAAACCCAATTGTCTGTACATTTAATACAACACATGTGGCATGAAACATTTATTTTCTTGCAGTGTGAAATTTTCAATAAATAAAGCATTAAAACATGAGAAAAGAATTATATTTTAAATTATCAAACTCTTTCATCATATATGACATATACATTGTGTAATAAAACAAAAAAATGTGAAACTACTGGCATTCGTGACCACCATAAGTAAAAATAATAATTTCTTGACAAGTGGTTTAATATTTTTGTAGATCTAGTTTTACTGAATTTCTTTTAAGTGTTAATAAGCATGTTCTGCAGACAGAAGTGATTATGCACTAGTACCTGTTTATTTTTTATGTTTATTACCATTCATTTGTTTTGCTTTTATTAATTATATCGGACAGATAATTCTGTAAGTTGTTATTGTCAATGTTCATTCTAAATTGTATAAATGTACTTGATTTCAATGTTGTTTTAAAATAAAAGTCAATAAACTACGAACTAGTGCAATGTTGTCTAATGTATGCCAGAAAATAATTGCCCAATTCGAGCTTAAAGGAATTACTCATGGGGTCTTCTATATTTATATTAAATATGGAATCCTATCATTATTCACTGAGCCATGAAATGACACAATGTCATGTTGCTGAGTAAAGGATAGTAAAGTTGTCAGGTAACTTAGGCCAATGATAGATAAATGATGTATACAGATACATGTATTGATTTTGTGTAACACGAATCTTACATTAAATTAATTAACCAAATTGAATAATCTTTTCATATGCTATCAGAAGAGAGGGCCTATCTATACATAGAGCAGTTATCAAGTTAATCCTTTTGATGATCATGGCAAATTTCCTTTAAAGATAAGGGTTTGTGAAGCTGTTATGTGTGATATTTCCCTTATAAGGAATTGGAAAAAGGTTGAATTCATGGGAAAAAAATGTAATTGTCAGTTATTTCTTTATTATTTTTGTATCTTGACGCTACTGCAGTAAATCACTTGTCATTGTATGAAGACTGACGAGGCGTTTCTATAAGTAGAACGCTTGTCTGTTGTAGTAGATCCAGTGCCCTACCATTCAGTACACTTCAGTTTTAAATATTGAAAAAAATATTCCTGTTATATGTATACATTTCTCCACCTGGAAAAACAAGTCCAAACAGCATGAACGGTGTAGATAAAAAATGAGTTCGATATTATTTATAATTACATTTGTGGTAAAATTAGTAAAATAAGTTTGCAATTATATGATCATCATATCGACATTGAACCTCTTTTAACAGTTTTTTTTATAATTTTTATAGTGAAACCCCTTTAAAATAGCTTATCATTTGATCTGTTATTTTTGACATAATTTTTCCCATTGACGTTATTTAAAAAATCTCACACGTTGACCCAATCGTAACAACCCGGCGATTCCCGGCTACGCTCGGAAATGTGACAGAATTCGCCGAGAGGTCCCGATTGACGTTGACGCATATTATGCTCCGATATGTGGAGCTCTTGTTTCTAGGGTTAGGCAATGCCTGAAGACGAATATGCTACTTGCACCAGGGAAACTAGTATACTACATTTATGTAAGTAAATCAGTACAGACCTATCGGTATTTTCTTTTCCCCGCAAAATCAAGGATTTTAAACACTACTTTGTGTGCGCGTGTATGTGCCTTGGACACAGACTATAATTACAGAGTTACGTTTAGTAAAACGATGCAGACTAAACATCAGTTGTCATTATTTTCTCTAATGGTTAATGACACAAAGCTTTCTAATGTTTACAACAAACAGAATAACATATTTTACATAGACGCTGTTTTCTTAATATATATTAGAACAACATATAGCCTACTTTTGGACATTGATCAAATCTGGCTGATTGAAAGTATGCCATCGAGAAAAAACAACACCCTTAAAAAGATTGATGGCACAATATAAGTATTTCAGCCTTAATTGTCTGCCTCCAGCGAAATCAAGTCTAGAAGAAACCCAGCCCCAATTACATTTAACTTGTTTTAAATTCAGTAAAATTGCCTAGCTCTAATGAGACATTTATCATGCATATTAATGTGTAAATAACTCGGCATCGGTTTTTTTGTCATTTTACTGGAGATATTGTCATTTGACAAATGGTATCAGATATTTTCAGATATCAAAGTTTATTGGTTATCGGCACTATATGTGCCTTTGACCATATACAAAATATATACAAGTCATGACAAACAGGTTTCCAAACAGTGCATAATATAAGAAATTAAGCATACTCAAATGCAATAAAATGCTAATTATTATACACACATGGTAAATGCTTAAAGTTGAACTAATACGAATCTAATGGTTAAAGTTGGGCTTCTTCGTTTATACGGAAACGCACATGACAGTGGCAAATCCAGGATTTCACCTTGGGGGAGGGGTCTGTGTGTGTGTTTGGGGGGGGATAATATCGATCCAGTTTCCCTAATTGCCTAATTTTAAGGGAATTCATATAATCCATTCAAAATATGTGTTTTATTTTTGTTTATATAAAAAACACTCGCACTTACCACATTCTGCTTAAAACTTACCTTAGAAATCATACATTCATGCAACGATTATTCTACTTAATGTACCTGTAGACTTCACAAGCAACCAATTATATTTTATTATGCCTGTTTTATTATCAAAAATAAATTGTACAATGTATTTTTTTCAACCGGCTTAATCTCAGTTGTTGGTTAGTTAACGATATATTTCGGGACATAAAGAAAATAGGAAACTCATCGTTGCCTATTTTAGCTTGGGCATAAGGGTTGACGGTTATTGCATTAGTTGTTGTGTTTTGTTGATGATTTTGCCATAATGATTCTTATTTTAAATTAACTTAATTTAAAATTAATTTAATTTTTAATTATTATCAGGCAAGGGAACAAAATCCAGGAAATTTCGCGTTTGTGGCAATACAAATTCAATGGACCGTTCCACAAATGTCAATCATTATCATTTATAACAGTACATGGTCAATTTTAATCCAATAGATTAGGAATAAATTGTCAGGTGACAATCTGACCTAGAAAACACAAAAGAAAGACCCCTTCACAAGCCTTCACAAGATCAAAGCAAATCTACCGCTTTGGGCGGAGTTTGAAATTTTGCGGAACGGTGCATGGTCGGCAGCCGTTAAACGGTAGGGGGGGAGGGTGCAGGACAATGACGACAATACATTCGTTGCGTTTAAGTTGTATGTAACTTGCATCTTCTGCAATTGTTTAAGAAAACTACTTAGAACATAGAACTTAAGATAATAGCGTCTATCAGCAATACATGTTCAATAACGAATATCAAACTTTAAAGTAATTTACACATGCAGTGATTATTCACGAACTATTTTTATCATATTCCCATCATTAATGGAAATAAATATAGCTATCTTACCTTTAAGTCTAATCTTATGAAACGCAAATCTCTAGCTTTTCACATTTTGCACGGAAAGTTGATTGGGCTTGAATAGGGTAATTTCATCTCGTTTCTTAACACTTTGCGTCAATGTTTTCTATTCAAACTGAATGTCTATGAACTTTGAAGCGGGAATCAAAACCAAGCATGTTAAATTTTTTGTCTCAGCGTGATGCATGCACAATGAACATGTCTAGCGCATCAAGTCTAACGAACTGTTTTAATTATTGGCGTGCATTCTAGTGCTGGTATAAATAGCCTGGCAAATATTGTCATCTTCGTATCTTTACTTTATTTTGTCTAGTTTCGTCAATAATATAGTACAAGGGGAATGAACAAAAAATATCACGTGACCGCAATTGCAAACGTTCACGCCAGAATTGCCGGCAACAAAGTAATGTTTTGACGATTTCTGTAAGAATAAAAACACAATTAGAAAATGTTCTAAGAAACTACAAAACATCTGTAAGCATGTTATACACCGATAAAAAGCTGAAAGTGCGAGATCTTCGACAGGCTATAAATTATTTCAATACAAAAATGTTTTCCTACAGAAATAGTCCAAACCTTACCTTTTTGCCGGCAATTCTGCCTTGAAAACGCCGTGTACGTTTGTAATTGCGGTCACGTGGTTTTTTCTTGTTCACCCCCCTGTAGTAGCAAGCCCGAGGTATTGCAATTCCTCAATACTGGAGTTTATTGGTTGTTGAGTGAAAATATAGGCCTTTCAAGAACCGCATGCTTGGTTTGCCAAACCACAAAGCGACGGCAATTTGAATATTGTAATGCGTATACTGAAGTTATGCTTTCATTCTGCATCAGAAAACAACCCCTGACCAATCTGTTGTTATATTCTTGTTTAGTCTATAGTGTTCTTTTATGCCTTATGAAATCCCATATCACAATGGCCAGTTCATGTATTTTAAATTTAAGAGAATTTTATTTGTGTAAAGATTAACAACAATTAAAGACTTCTACTGGAGTTTATTTTTCCGGGGTTAATTTTTATACGACTACCGCCTAAAATTGCTGTAAAAACAGCATTGTGGCTACCAAATCCCGGCACCCGAGATCCGAGATAGGACTTATTCCAGGGTTATAGCATTTGGTACTTTAAGATCCCGGGTCGAGAGACAAATGTTAGTAAAATTACAATTATTTTTCTACAATTTCAAAATACTGTTTGTGTTTTAATGCAATAACTAAGCTTCATCTGCATAGTATTTGTTGTATTTGCCTTAAAGGGTGGATTCTAGTTTAAACTATTTCTCTGTTAAAAGTGCGATGACCCCCAAATATTTTTTTATGATAACAACACAATGTTTTACAAATTTGAACAGTTTCGCTGAAATCTTTTTTCCAGATTTTTTTAATTTTCAATTTGCCAAACAGTTGTAAAAAGGCGTTTCCCTAACTCCAGCTGTTAATATGGAAATATCAAAATGTTCCCAAATTCATCTAATGGTTATTTTTGCAATTTTTTTCAATGGACTGATATTAGTGTATACAAACATATAGGCATGACAATTATATGTTGATTTTTTCTTGCTTTTTATGTTAGTTTAGTTTAATTCTATATAACCTATATTGAAGGCAAAATAACATGATATACATTCTACAATAAAATCGAAACAAGATCAATGACTTATTTTCTCTTTATATCCTTTTTTAATGCATGAAAACTTTCCTTTTAAATTTGACATACGTTTGAACTGTATATTTTTTTATCCTCTGATATGCTGTGACAGATCTCACTGTTGTATACAACTAAGGGATCATTGCTTTTTGTCTCGTTTCTTATGAATCTTTTCAGAATGGCACTGTACATGTTATTAGTTTTTACATCAGCTCGTGCTGATGGTGTAAAATGATGAGGCCTGAATAAATAAATAAATAAATAAATAAATAAATAAATAAATAGATAAATAAATAAATAAATAAATAAATAAATAAATAAATAAATAAATAAATAAATAAATAAATAAATAAAATTAATAAATAAATAAATAAATAAACCTACATGCTCCTACATCTGGTGTGACTGGGTTTTCTATACGATGTTGCCTTGTTTTAGAGTGGCACTGTACATGCTATTAGTATTTATATCAGCTTGTACTGATGATGTAAAATGATGAGGCCTCAATAAATAAATAACTAGCTAACCTGCATGTAACTACATTTAGAGTGACTGGGTTTTCCAGACGATATTGCTTGGTAAATCAATCAGCGTGTGTTTGTTTAACGTCTGACATCATTTAACACAAAACAATCCATCAATCTGTATAAAAAGTATGTTGTTTTTACGTTGTTTAACTTATTGGAAAAAACACAACAATTTTATGGAAGGTCTATCGTAGCAGAGCCATTGTGTTCAATACATTGAGATAAAGCATTAGGGGCTTGTCATCAGAGAGTGTATGCAGTCCCAAAAGGAGATATGTGCTTCTATAAGGAATGTTATGTTGTTTTAAAGTACAATGTACTAACTTTTCCCCAGAAACTTAAAACAAATAGAAGAATGTTAACACGACTTCATGTACATGTAGGTGTGTATGTTTCTTACACACATACCTTTAGATAGTTCCGCAACTGTCAATCATGATCATTTATTACAACAGTTCATGGTCAATTAGGGTAATATTGTCAGGTGACCTAATAAATACAAATGAAAGCATACTTCTTGTTTGTGGTAAACCTTATCACACAAACAATGGAATAAAACAGGTATGGGAGGAACTTGAAAAATTGCGGAACTATGCATTACAGTGTTACGTTCGGTAAAATTTACAAAAAACATCTTCAGTATTTTCTTCAATGACAAACGATCAAGACCTGTCTAATAAATAAAAACATTAAATATACCAATAAACATTTAACTTATAAATATTAATAATATATAGCTTTGTATTGTAATATTAGAACAACATATATCCTACATCTTTCTGGACAGGCATATTGATTTAAGTGTGCCAACAAGAACACACCTACATGTTCACACAGTTTGTGTCGTAAGCGGACCGTAATTAGTCTCTTGCGAAAACACCAAGACGAAACTGAACCAATGACGTTAAACCTGGTTTATAATAATAATAATAATAAAATCTTTATTTCAAGAAGGTAACATATTAAGCAATACAGCTTATTTACAATATGGCATTCATAAATTAATATTAACTTACAAAATGAACACAATAAATTGTCAGTTTAAGAGCAAACAAATAATTTAACAAAACATTCATACACATCACGAAAACAATTCTCTCGCACACGATAATTAAAGAAAAAAATATCAAATGATTAATTAATGAAAACAATTTATATCATACAATTGCAAACACTCAGTCAACTATACTAGTATCTAACAGTTCAAAATAAAGTTTAACATTTATCAAACATCAAGCAGTTAGAACAATTTATTTGTTTATATAGATCTAGTTGTTTAGCCTAGTGAGACATTTATCAAGAATATAAATGATTAAATGTCTCTAAATCAGTGTTTTCTATTTCACAGAAAATTTCAATTTTTAAGGTATAATGTTAAACTTGTTTAGAAAATTTAAAATGGACTCCGTCGTTAGTTCGTGTATGCCCAAGGTACATGCTATATGAAGTTATAATTTATTTTCACCGTTCTCAATTAGAAATTACACCCCTGTCAAATTATGAAAAATACTTTGACAAATTGTTAAAACTCTGTCATTTTACTGTCCCAGACCATCACTGAAAACAATTTTAAAATGCTAATCAACATCAAGTTAGGTGTTTCTTTAAATCGGTGGTTTAATTAAACAAATATTGTCTTTGATCTTGTTTAATCCTCTTGCGGTATTCCGGTTATTCCCGCATGATTTCTGCCTTAGACTTTACCATCCTTGCCTGAACCGTTACATGTTCAGAAAACAAATGTTTGTGTTTAATTCCATGTAATTTATACCGTCTGAAATCAGTGTAGGTTTGCAGGCAACCACAATACTGGAAATGAGATAGAGGATGGCTACAAGTAAAATACGGAGGTGTAAATTCTATTTAAGAACGGCCGATATGTGGTATTGTAGGTAAAGGTAAAACAAAAAACAGCTTAAATATTCTGTATTTAGCACCAACACCTTACATCTATAAAATGTTTCTGTGATATCATTTTTGCAAAACACATTTTTAAATGATTGGTTACTTTTGTATACATATTAAAAACTTTTTACATTATGACAAAAACAATTTGAACATACATATTATACTGGTAAAATTGACATATCAAAAACAAATATTATTTCATGGAATAAGGCCGTAAATAACCATAAATTGATCAGACACAATTTGCTCAGTTATTGATTGTCAGCAACTGTTCACCATCTCTCTATAGATATTGTTTCTGTTTGTGTCAACAATAAATCCGGATTAAAGGCGGATTTATTTTTATACCTTAGTCTAAAGAGATTAAGGTTTAAGGTTGAGCAAAATTCATCAGTCACCGATTGCCAACAGAAAGTGCATTGTTAAAACATGTTTAACACATTTAAATGATGCCACTTGCATAAAGGACGCCTTTATATGCCATTGTTAATCCAAGCTATATATTTAGCCATTATACAACTATATTCATCTTTACTGGACAGTTCCTCAATTGGGTCAATCATGATCATTTATAACAATACATGCCCATTTGTAATCAGTGGATTAGGTTTATAAGTGTCAGGTGACAATCTGACCTAGTAAATACAAACGAAAGCACACTTCCTGTTTGTGATGAACATTATCACACGAACAAAATAAACGTATTGAAAGGGGAGGATATTGAAGCTTTGCGGAGCCGTGCATTCGGCTGTATTGCATGATGTAACAAAATGCGAGATCGATGTTAGACTTTCTTCTAATTAATACAAAAAAGTTTGTTTGGTTGTTTAACCAATATTTAAATATTATTCTAATATAAATTGAAGAGAAGTTCAAAGAAACGCTGTTGCAAACAAAGTAGATAAGGTCAGTTTTAAGGGCACCATGATCAAATACAAACACTTGAAACAACACGAAACACGCAAAATAACAAGACACAATAGACATAAATTTAGAATATTAAACGTTTGTTGTTTGTTTGACTTTTTGGATTTTTCCTATTTTTAATAATATCTTTTATTTGTTAAAATGTTTGGAACACATATTGTATGTGTTACACAGAACATAGCTCTGACAACAAGCACTACCTGTAACATTATAGTTTTATGTGACAAAATAGAAAAGAGAAATACGTAATAAAAGAGAGAGGATAACTTAAAGCTTAATATACTGTCTCGTTTCTATGCCAAGTTCCAATATCGGTATCATCGCAGACTTGTTACAGTTGTAACTTAATGCTACTGTTCTGTATCATTGATTCGAAACCGAGAGCCGCGTGAACATTTACATAAAATGAATTTGTATTATGGATTTACTTATTCATTTCAAGTGTTAAGATATATAAATTATAAAGTGACTACAATGACTGGGAACATCAGTCATCTGCGCACGTTCTATGTAAACATGTATATCCATTAGTGGCCTTTTGCCATTGGGTGCGTTGGGGATTCGTCCGCTGCTCTCGATACGTACTCTGTGGAAACCACAATCGTAACAACTCGGCCATTTCTGTTGTTTCGGAAAATAACCTCGTAAATCATAGTAGTGATACAACCATTGTTTTAAAGATTCAGTGATATTGTCGGTTGTAATTCGGCAATCACATTGCGCTTGTTTATATACCTATATTACATCATATAATTATTTAATGGAAAATTATAACAATAACTCATCGATTCAATTTCACCCTTTAAAACACAAACACAATGAAAATGACAAGTTTACATTTCTAATCTTCAGTGTAGCTTTCGTGCTTCATTATTGTCCTCATGGTTAGCACGCGAGGTCAGGTAATGACTACTTTCTCTACATATGATTCCAAAGAAAACAAGAAACAAAGCTTAACAGGCACGTGCTTATGTAAGGCCGGACTTAAAATAGTGTTTGTTGCCCCTCCAGCGACCCAAGCCAATAAAGCAAATGTAATCTTCTTTAGTATATTTTTTTATAGATTTCTTCTTTACGCGTGTTTTTATTTCATTTTATTTAAAACTCACGACAATATTTTATTTACAGTCACAGCTTACTGGACTTAACGTCTGTAAAACGTAGAGTTAACTAAAGGTTCTCTTGTGCACGTGTGTTGTATCGTTTCATATTTAGGTGTAATTAGAATACCATAAATACATATACTGTTCGCGTCTGTAGCCACTAGTGTACACGCGTCAAACACGGACATTGACCTATTACTTCGGCATTAGGATTGCCGTATTGCGGAAGATCCAAAACAAAAATAAATAAATAAAATGCACTACAGTTGCATTATCATAGTTACATCCTATTGCCAAAACAGATTCATGTACTTACCATAGTCAGTAACGTAAGACACTTGAAGCGAATACACATCGATCAGTTCATTTTCAACAAAGACCATGGTCCGCATTGTTGTGAAAATTCTATATGTTTTGTGATTTTTGTTACATAAGTGAAAGCAAATTCATTCAGAGTGAAGTAATATTTTATGATACGTTCTTCGATGCGTACATGCGTACTGAGTTCTAATTTTTATATAGGAAAACGTGTATATTGTACTTTATTGTGTATCTTATGTTACAGTCACGCCAAGCTTAGAACTTAACTTCTACGACCCAGTGTGATTTGGTCAATAGAAGTACATATCCATTTACGTTTTTATTGTTCGCTTAGTAATAGAAAGTTTTCAAGACGGTATTAAGTAATGGGTATATATTAATACTACTTAGTATTGAATATATATTAGCAAGTCTTAT
>Ga0224511_10004196_pt1 | contig 10786 bp, 7 predicted proteins | sample SF_May12_sed_USG_2_FD_169988 | JGI IMG/M metagenome (GOLD analysis project Ga0224511, IMG submission 169988) | Sediment microbial communities from San Francisco Bay, California, United States - SF_May12_sed_USGS_8_1 | ecosystem: Environmental > Aquatic > Marine > Sediment | place: USA... | reverse complement strand
GGCTGAAATTGTTTGCCTTATACGATGTATTTATTGCTTAAAATATCCTTGTTTGTTTGTACAATGATCATGCCCTATTATTCAGTCATATGCCTGCATGACGACATTTATGTTTACATAGATGCACTATAATGGACATATTTACGGCATTAGTTATGTAATAGGGGGTTTCATGCGGTCTATGGAGTACTTGGTGGGAAATACAGCGTCATTTATGTTTCATCTGAATGTATAATATTATTCATATTATTATTTAAAATCTAATAGTTTAACCCATAGACGGTATTACCAATGAAACCGTTTAAAACACAATGAAATAAACCCTTTGTGAATTTGCGGAAACAATTTGTTTGTTTAAACAGCTCACGCTGCAAATCATTTGAACCACATTCTATGACTAGATGAGAGGCATGGTTAGAAACACATTGTCCGCAGTTTGCACATGTTTCTTGTTCGTTTCTTGGTATTTTTGTCCAGAGTTTTGCAATTTTAACATTATGCGTTTGTACATGTTGACATTGTCATTCTCATTTTGTAATCCTGAAGTATGAAGATACATTTTTGTATAATGTGCAATTATCCACTACATTTTACTGGATTTGTTAATATGCTAACTATAATGAACATAGAGAGACGGTTATAAAGTTTTCTAAAGGAGTTACCTTTGCGGTCTTTTATATCTATACATGTATTAACTTAGGAATCCTACCATTATGCACTGAGCCGTGAAGTGACAAAAGCTACACGAGTAAAGCATGGAACAGGTGTCAGGTCTCTTAGGTCAATGAATGGATACATGATGTATATATAGATACTTATTTTGTGTATCACTCACAGTTTTAACTTCTTACACTCAATATTAAATTGATCAACTATCCTTACACATGCTAAGATCAGTACTGAAAGCCTGTCCATACATACTGCAGTGTGCTGTTTAAACCCCTTGATTACCATGGGAAATGTCAACTGGGGATAAGAATTGAGCAATTACTTACAGACAAAATGAGAAGTTGCGGAATCATCACCTCATCACCTATATAATATATGTTGTTAGATGTATTCTTACTAAAACATCTTTGGTACCGGGCGTTTGAAATATTTTGCCTTCTTAAATAATTTAGTCACAAAGAAACAAGGACGATATACCGATCAAGCAAGATTTCCTAAGTGGTCAATTAAAGACCTAACGTTATCTCTTTCTTACTCAGTTATAAGCAAGCAGTGGTTCCCCTCGGAGATTCAACCAGGGAACGTCCTGACCCATCACAAACTTCAAAGTGTTTAGGCAGCCGTGCAAGGTATGTGATATTAAATAATTCACAAGTGTCTTCTTGTTATGACGTTAACACTGTAAATCGTCGTTATGTTTAAATACTTGCATACGAATGAACACGGACAACAAACACACGCGTCAACACACCAAAGACGTTAATTATAAATTGCCTGTATATGAAGCATGTGTGATGTTTTAAGGATTGAATTTCATTCTGGGTGCATTTATTGGATCATGAACGCAATGGTTAAACTGGCAAATCCATGATTCAATATAATTCAAAGTTGACTAAGTGTTCATATTTTCAGAATATTTACTTCCGATAGGAATATGAATTCCTCAAAGATATGCCATCAGCATAACTCACTCACTAGGACTAAAGAAAGAACACGTACCGATATGCTTCGGGTGAACCGACCCTACCTAGAAATTAACAGCGACCATACAGCTTTTTTCTACTTTCAGACCTTGTTCTAATTGCAATATAAATTGAAGAGATGAATTGTTTAAAGAACATATGTTGTAAACAAAGTAAACAAGTCAAGTTTAAGGGCACCATGACGAAACGGCTCTTACACAAACAAACACGTCAAAACCACGTATTGTCATGGTAAAATAAAATAACAAAGTCGTAGCCCACTTGGTGAACACACTTATTAATGTTAGTAGCAATATCAATCCGGTGCGATCTGCGCCTCGTGATTAATCTCATTAATATTTATACGCACTCAATTTCAACATCCTGTTAGGTTCTGTCGTGAACTAATATTTGGCGCGACGTCAAACGGCGTCGCCACGATTGTGTACGTTTTCGTTATGTCATTTTATGTATGTTGTTATTATAACGTTAAAAGTTATTAAATAGTAAAGGTCGAAGCCGGTTCTGTTTTTATTTACAAGCAAAGTACTAAACAATCACAAAACTATACGAACCCCAAGAAAGGTTCCAATCAGTATGTGCAACAAAGACCTTTAATGTGTACAAAGTACGTTGTTAAATAAGTAAACATCTACGACAATTATTGTCCAGGGTCAGTAGATCCTATAAATTGAAACACACGAATACAGTGTAATATAATATTTTATCTTTGTCTCTTTTTATTCATTTATAAATCGAACACTCAAAGTGTCGCATTTATAAAAGTTATCTACCGTTTACATCGATCGAAAGTTCTGAATCTCTGTTTTGTATTAAATATTTAATAAATAATAATAAAAACCATTGCTTGACATGCGGCGCAGCCGACAGAATATAACGGTTTTGAATACATTTGAATAATAAAACCGTGTTGAGCTCAAAGTGAATTCATAATACCCTTCCTTGTATAGTGTCCAAAAACAACTATTCCCCTCTTTTTTCGCTCGCGAAGCTCTTGATGATTTCAGAAACCAACAAATACTATTTTAAATATAATAACATCCAGACAAATTTATTAATAACATAATAGCTTTCAACAGGTATGTCAACACACTATCAATATCATGTTCCTAAACATAAAAATATCGTGATATGTTAGTCTTGTATTAATAGCGTTGTATTTATTTACAACTTAAATCTGCAGCACAATATAAAAATGCGTATTTTGTGCCGTTCGCGAAGATTTGTATTATATTATTCAATGATTTAACGCAATAACTATACATTAATTGAACAAGTAATTTTTCCTAATTGTGAACTGGCAAACACACCAGAAGCTGTTCCATGTATTTAAAGCATTCTGAATTGAATCATATTATGACTTAAATCAGAAACACAATCTAAAAATGTTTGTCGCTCGCAACGCTGGCAAATATTTTCACTATATTATCCAATCACGTAAAACACTTATTCAATTACTTTAAATTAAGGATTTACTTTGTTGAAAGTGCAATCTGACAGTGCGATGCGGGATAAGTTTTGTGCCCCCTTCCTGCTATACCATATCCTGGAACCGCCACTGCATAAATTATCAGTGACTGCAATAACATCTAAAACTAGGACCCGGGTGCGAATAGTACCAACTGCTAAAACCGGAACAGAACGACCGATTCCTTGTTTAAGAATCACCCCTTACTATATGGACTTATATAATTCAACGTTGTGCTTGTTTGTTTGTGTTGTTGTGTTGTTGTGTTTCCATCCTTCTTGATTATTTATTTACAAACGATATGAATAATTAAGAAAATTCATGCCTTCTCTTTATCCACGTTATGCGTTTATGGATGTTTGCATAATTTAACATGTAAAACGATATAAATTCATACAAACATTAATCAGTCGAATTGTTTTCGTAATCATAGCCCGCAAACGTACATGTAGTTTATTGAGAGCATTGTTTCGCAACTGCCTCTATATATTATAGGAAGGGAATGTCAGTATTAAAACATTAGTAAAGCGTAGTATTTATAAAATTTAAACCAAAACATTATAATGTTTCTGTACCTGCTGGAGTTATTCATTTTATTTACATATACTTTATTTCTAAAAGAAATAACTACATTTGTATATTTATAAACATTGTTGTTGTTGTTGCATTTTTATTACGTACATGTAGACAAAAACCGAATCGTCAACTACGACACAGTAGCAACAAAAAGTCTAAACATGCCGCTAAATTGCTATAACCTTTTGGCAAATAATGTATTTCCGTGCTGACGACGTCCGTGCTTACGTCATAAACAAACGGATTTTTTGACATCACCATGCGCTTTGTCTTGTGTGTTTTTGCTGTTCTGTTTGTTTGATTTTGTACGGGCCATTTTGTCATTGTGTCCCTAAACATGACATGTCTAAATTCATTGCACGCTCTTGCATCGTGAATGTGTTTCAGTTAATGTCTTGATGTTTGAAAACGTCATTACAATTTATAGTTCCTTTGAGATTAAAATGGGTCACGGGGTTTAAGCATTGTTGCGCGATGCCTTTCTTGATATTTCTTATTAACACAATTGTCAGTCGGTGCCTTATAATCAGGTACAAATGTAGCAGGGTAACATACGGTTTTAAGATCGAGAACACTAGGTAGGCATGCATATCTTAAAGCTATATTGTTTGACCTTGTGGATGCATTGATAAACATGACGCTTACATAAATAAATAAAATGTTTAATATGGTCGTTAGCTGAAATGACAGGCGCCATCTTAATTGTATTTTAGCAACAATATTCACTATCGTCGGCCAGTTACCTTCAGAACTTCGGGAATTGTTTTGTTTAAGCATGTTTTAATTTGCATGTATTTGGCTATCTACATGTATAACCTTGAATATGACGAGAACTAAATGCACCGTTTCGCAAATCCAAACATCCGCTTTCGGTTCTTCTATTTTATTATTTGATCACAATCAGAAAGTATGTTTTATATCGTATTAAGTAGATACTTATTATCACAGCCCAAATTCATTAGAATAAAATGGACAAGGAACCGTTTATAATGATAATGGCAGCCGAAGAAAGTCCCTTTTCTATTTTTGTTTCCATGGTATACAAACTCTTGCTACCCCGGGACAAAAACTACATTACATCACAACTATAGTTAAATATATATCACAACGTCATCAATATTGAAACACATTTTGTGAAGTTTTACCAAATATATTTTAGCAGGATTATTGAAAATGTGTTAAATGTTCAGGCATACACATGTTTAATTCACGAGTTACATGATTTATGACATAATCAAGTCACGTAACCTTGGTAAAATCTATTAACAAAATAACGTCGCGGGCAGCAATAACAGTTTCAATTTTTTTACCATCCAAACTTTGTATCAAAAAGCGAATACAATGGAATAACTTTAAATGTTTATTGAATAACATTTGTCATGCTAGAAATAATGGTTAAATGTACAAAAACATGTTACATTTATTATAATACCAGATATTCAGCTCTTTATAATAGAAATAGGATGATCTAACTGCCTGTCAGCCAGTTAAACCCAACACATATTAACCATGTTTTTAAATTAGCCAGCTACACAATTTAAGAGTGCTTTAAAATATTCAACACAAATATTACACTCACTTTAATGTTTAAAAAATCAATTCAAGTATACTAAAGTAGCTCAGTTTGTATTTTTAGTTTTCGCAAAATACCCATTATTTTGTTTAACACAAACTGCAAATAATTCATTTAGTTTGTTTCGCCTTATGATCAATACTTACTAATAATGCCTCTTCACTGTTTGATCGAAAGGCAAATCAAACTCAATGAACTATTTGTTTTCCGTTATAAAGAAAATTTATATACATTTCATGTTAAACGGCAACAATAATGTAGTCATGTGCCAGCGAATCGCATCTAATACTACACGGAGGCGTTATGAAACAGAAATTTTATAATAATTCATATTTTATATGATAACCATCTTTAGCTTGAATGGCAAATTAACATACCACAAAGGTGATCAAACAAACAACTGCATAAAACGCCACGCAACATTTATTTATGCTCCACAGTGCTTACAGATCGCATCTGTACTAGACAAAGACATTTGAATATCGGTTTTGCAAATCACCATATTCAGAGTTGCATAACTTTATTTATCACAGAAGCATTTTGATTAACATGAAATTAGAATGAGCCGCGGTTAGCGTTGTTCATTATAAATGTGATTTTAAAAAGAATTTAAAAGAAATGAGTATACTCATTGGACAGTGTGTAACGCCTTTTTGGCTGATTATACTGACCACTCTTTGTTCCGCGACTAATGGAAACACGTGCACAAGGATACAACCACTAACACCAAAACCTGATAACGTTGGGAAGATCCTTGTTGGCAACTTTCTCAACTTCGAACCGGCAAAAACTGTTGAAGTTTGTGCAACGCGTTGTGTGAATGACAAGCAATGCCAGTCTATGAATTTTGACACAGCAAAAGGCATGTGTTATTTAAACTCAAAAGAGAAGGGCAACTCGAGGCCAGCGGACTTTAAGGTCGCACCAGCTTCAATGATGTACATGGGACGAAACGAACTGAGCGAGGTACGATATTTTAGCTTTGCGCAAAATGCTCGGCGTGAAGAAAAGAATAACTATATAAGCCAGATACACGTACAAATCATGGTTTTCGTTCGCTGTGTTTATTAAAAACACAAAACATAGTTTCTTCTAAATGTTTGTTAATTCTTGTGGTTTTGTGTGTTTTGTGCTATTCTATGTGTTCGTTCTTGTATGCGCCATTTTGTCGTGGTGCCCTTAAACTTGAACTTCTACATTGTTTACGACACCTCTGTTTATGAACATCTCATCAATTTATATTCTTATTCAGGCTTCATACTTTCTTCGTTCGTAACGGACTCACACAACATTTGCACCTAATAAGTCGTTTTACCCAACACAAATTATACAGTAAAATATGACATTTTAGTACTATTCACTTTGTTGCGGTTGATAATTTCTGCTTATTTTTTAGCAAATAATTAAAAAAGAATATATCATTTTTTTAAAGTTTTATCGAGTCCGCTCGGTGAACTCAATATAGCCGCAAACGTTTTTGATTTGGTGTTTTTGCGTCTATTCGTCCGTCCGAGAGTGCGTGCGGATGTGTCTTGTCCGGGCTATAACTTCATAATAGCTTGACACATTTCGATATTACTTGGAACACATATTAACATAAATCAGACGTCAAGTGGCGCGCAACAATCATTTTGATACCTCAAAATGTGTGGTCAACTTTACTGCTTAGAATAATACTTTTTACGTATGTGTATATAAGTATAACCTCTGCCAGCCACACAGATATAATTGATAACAGGTATGTGAGAAGATTTTGGGAGCTGGTAAACAATTATTGGTTGGCATTTATTTCTCTTCATGCTTTTTCAGGATTTATTGGGCGTCTGTAAAAACCACGGTTGTGATCCTAACAAGCTCTGTCGGAAGGCTCCACCAGGATCGAGCGTTCGATTTGAATGCGTAGACCCTCCAGCCGGTATAACTATTTTTATTGTAAGGGTGATAATGGATAGGATTTATAAATATATGTTTGATATCAGATGGCAAGTATAGCTGTTTTAAAGTTGTTGATATTATGTTTAGCAAATCAACTAGCAGTTTGATTCATTGGTCAGTTATTAAGGTTTGCAGTCTGTCATCTACTAGTAATTCGACAACCCGTTTGTTGGATCTGATAAAACGTTAAATTAAGGTGGGAAATTAAGTCATGTCAAAAAGTACAAGGTCATCCGGGCCAATAAGAAGACTAAATCTTGTTTGTATCACTGGCAAATCGCACACGAAATGTTTGCGTCACGTGCTTTTCCTTTGTTGGAGTATCAGACGTCAGTTCAAGCGTATTGACAAACTGATCATTACTTCATTGGTACGAACAACAAGTAACGAACCATGTTCATAAAATTCAAGTTTGTTAAGCAAACGATTGCCTTTAAGCTGTATACTGCTTCTGTTACCAATGTTTTGCTATAAAACACAAAGTAAACGTTAAGGAACATAATAATGCCAAATATAAAATGGTCGGAGAACTATATATATATGTGTGTTTGTTTTCGGTATATTAAATATATACCCTATGTGTTTTTCTTACTTGAAATATCACATTTGTTCACGGTTCACTCTCTTATCTAATCAACACAATATCATTAACAAACAGACGTTGACAACAATGTACATTTTTCATTTGCAACATGTAGGGTGATGCGTTGATATCAACGGTGATTTTAAACGAGAAATTAAAGTAGCTAGAGCACAGAAAATTGGGTTGAAAAGTACTTATCTTAAAATATGACTTAAAGGTAAGGGTCTTAGCAAAGAATTGTGATGAAATATGGCCGACATTAAACATTTCTTGACTTCATATTGAAAAAGATGAAAAATGCATGTAATACGAGGTAAATCCTTTTCATGTCCGTGGACAATAAAAGGATTTCCCCTTATAATGAATGGTATATTGGAAATGTCCTGGTGTGTGCACATTTTTCTTCAAAACTAGCACATGGTACGAATTGTGTATGCTCTATTACGCAGTTATTTAGACTTTTAGGTATAGTTTACATTTTTTCTCATGTTAATGCCCAAACCGTGCTCTGGTGGCTTTAACATAGTTCATAGCTGTATTGTTTGAAAACAAAAACAACAACAGTTTCTATACAAAGGGATAAAATGCATAATAGTGGCTGACACAAAGGTGCAAACTAATAACCTGCGACCTATTTCAAATCCCTTTACAAAGAAAAACGATTAAGTTCTGGATATTCACTTTCATATAATCCCGTGGTCTTGTTCAGAAGGCACTCAAAGTAAAAAGCAAAACAACATGAAAGTTCCTTTAGTTAGAGTTTTGTTTCGATTATTTGAAAAATAATTTACGTAGACTTTTTTAGAATTAGATCCGCACCCTATCATACTCAAAAATCAAATTTCGTAATGCTCTCTGGTTTTGTTGTAATTCAGAGCCAAAGTTTTCTCTATCCATTTTTACCCTAAAGTGCTTTATGATTATGGCCCCAGGGTACTTGAATGGTGTGCCGGTCGGGTGTGGATCAACAGTGAACGCCGACAACGGTCTCATCATCTCGTCCCCGGACGTCAACGGCGATGGCCTCTATGAAAACAACGTGGTGTGTCAGTATGTGGTTCAAGTCACCTCTGGACTGATTAGGTAAGAGGCACGCTAACGCAATACGTAAGACATAAGTTTGTATGGAAGTTTTCACCGTTCGACTCGCTGCTCGTTGTCTTAATATTTGCATGTTTCAGAAGACAACATACGATATTAGTTGGTAGATTGCTTGATTTGTAATGAATGATCGCTGTGAATTGTTGGTTAAATATTGTTTAGCTGCTGTAAAAGTTAAACAAACAAGTTATTTGCTGGCAGATTTTGCACAACATCCTTATTTCAATTGATGCGTTACAATGGGATAAAGTATTCACCAGTTATCTCTGTAAAAATACATGTAATAGATTATTTTTTCTCGGATTGTCTTGCTTCTTGTTCTGTATCTATGTCTCTGTAGTCTGAAACCTCACAGGAAGTTCCCACAGCTTTAGAAACTGCTGTCTGATACTTTTGTATTTGGAAAAAATAGTATTAAAGATTATTTAATTAGCAAGAAAAATGAAAAAAGTATGCAATGCATAAATCATTATCGTGTTCAGATTATATTCCTAAAATCACATGTAATTTGAGATTTTACTAAAATTAAACTGATGAATAGGAGAGCCCTCAGGGAGCATATAGCCCGCATGGGAAAATAGCAGCCTCGGTTTTATTGAAGCCGTTCATCATAGTTATGAAAAATGCCACACCACTGACGCCCCCTAGCGGATGAGCGGTACTCTATTTTCAAATTTAAACAACATACAATCCGTGATCTCTGAGGACCAGAAAAAACCTACGCAATGCTGAAGTACGGGGGTACTAGGTACTAAAAGGCTATTTTACAAGTCTGTGTTATCGTCCCTTATTACATTATATGGCTGTTTGCGCCTTCTAGTACTCAACGGACGATTGTTGCTCTCTCTAGTATGTGACACCTTCTAAAGATCGCCTCACATCCTTGTGTAGTTATTTTTTGTCCTCTGGGGGTCATGCATTTTGTGTTGGTTTGGTTTGAACTTATATAGAGATCATGCGATACGGGGCGGCAGTGTTGTGGCATTTTCAATTATAATCTTTGAACAATTAAAAACAGATGCTGCTATTTGTCTAGCACACGCTGTGCTTTCTAGTCCTATAATAAGACATCGCATGCGCAATGTTAATTAGCTGTTTAGCGTTTTGGCATATTTTTGTGGTCGTCATAATTTGAATTTATACAGAAATAAAGGTTGTCGTTGTAGAAATCGACATCTCGCACTGAACATACGAGTATTAAGTATATTTATAAACCTTTTTCGATTATATAGTAATGATTAATCCATTAGCAATTTAGCAATATATTTATCTTTTATCATTCAATACAATGGAACTAACATGTACCAGGCGAAATCAATTATGTCGTCTGGCCTTTTCTTTTATAGTTATCTGTAACAGATGCTAATGTCATGTTAACCTTGCATAACTCGTTGTGTCTAGGTAAGATGACGGAATAAATGTAAAGTCGTTATTTTCTTGTGGCAGATTAGACGTTGTGCTCTTCGACCTTGAGCCAAGTTTTGACAAATTGAAGGTAGGTATAAACAGGTGTTTGAGCTTACAATTATTTGGTTTGCTGTAATGTTAGATGCGTTACGGGTTACATAACAGTTTGCTCTGTTTAAAATGTACAATTAAAAAAATTCAGTTACAAACAACATAAAATGCTATGCTAGGAACACATTGGGGTCCGACTTGGACGGTGAATGTAAAGCATAGGTGGTACATTCAAACGTAAATGTTTTTAATCAGTTTAAGTTACTAGAAATAATATTTAAAAAATCTAGGGCATTTTGAAGATTATGACCTTATCTTTCTACATATATACATCTGTGGTTCAAATCAGAATATTCCTTAGGCATATTAATAATTCGTGTCACACTTTGTGACTTAAGGTTATCGCGCTGTAATGGACTTCGACGAATACGCATATTTTT
>Ga0224511_10004194_pt1 | contig 10787 bp, 5 predicted proteins | sample SF_May12_sed_USG_2_FD_169988 | JGI IMG/M metagenome (GOLD analysis project Ga0224511, IMG submission 169988) | Sediment microbial communities from San Francisco Bay, California, United States - SF_May12_sed_USGS_8_1 | ecosystem: Environmental > Aquatic > Marine > Sediment | place: USA... | reverse complement strand
TCGCAGGTGGAGCATATACAGTTGGTGACAAACAGTTCACGTAAAGCAACACTCGCAATATACCACAGATGGTGTTTAGCTAGGTGATTTTGTCGGAGGCGCCTGCGTCAAAATACGAACAGCAATTGGGTCACATGGCACCAGTGGATTGAAGAGGGCATTGTCTCTTGTTGCAGAGTTTACACCACAGTGACAGATAGTCGGGTAGACATTCTTTATCTTTCAATGAAGATTGCACGATCGTAGCCATAGAGGAGCTAACGGACTCCATGTCATTTTTGTCAATTCTGATATATGTGAACCTTAATGAGCTCTTTCTGGTGGTGCGACTGTCCTCTTCGTACGATTACTATCAATATTAAAATGATAACCACAAACGGGGATGGGCTAAACCAGTATTTTTGCTGCAGCAAACTTCACACCTAATCAACATTTTTGGAGAAAGAAAATAATGCCAAAGACCAAAAGACATTTTGCTTTTGTAAAATCCCCTCCGTGGCAGATTAGTCACGTTTAGAAAAAAAGCAATGGTGAAGATTCTATTACAATTTTAGCATACTCACTTTCTCTCCTAAATGACCTTGATTTCGGAAACACAATGCATTATATTGTAGAAATTAAACAAGCATATCTATTTAACATGTTATTTAAGACATGTAACAGCTTACATGTGTTCAGGGTAAAATAAACGTAGGATCTGTATTTTTTCATCATAGTATAGGAAGTCAATTTCCTGAGAAATTCGATCTCAATCCATTTTTTGAGAACGGCAATTGTCTGTATTTGATGTTCAATCCTTTTAAGTTCCCCCTGCGTTATCTGCAAATACAATTGAATTAAAGGGATAAAAGCCAGATTGAGTGCATGAGTAAAATGAATTGCGTCTTTGGTTGATGCATCGACATTACACATGCATCAACCTCTGGAGCGTAAACCCATTGTGATTCTAAAATGCTAAATTAAGATAATGTCTCAATAAAGACGATGGGGTTTCATTGAAGGAAAACGGATGTTCTAATGTTGTTTTGTTGATGGTTTGTTTATTTTTGATAACAACAAATAAAATTGCAAAACTCAACTTTTACTCAAATATATTTTAGAGATGCATATAAATGTTAAAAATGTCAACCTAACGAAATGGTAAAATTAAAAAAAAAAGAAATAATATTCCTGGGTTATTATGTAAAACAATTCTGTATACATTTAAATGTTCATTGTTTTGTATTCTCCTTGGTATTTTAAGAAATGAAGGTTCGGGTTTGTTGTTCTCTAAATCCCCTCAACTGGTTAATCTAAGGGGATGATTACCTAATAGTACTCATTAAGGCTATACTTGATAGCATAACCAACACACAGCAAATAACAGGCGATCTCCTGTGACATGTATATTGATTTGCCAAACAAATCTATGACCGGATAAACGCGTTGACTGGAAATATGGGAACATCAAATAAATTAAAATGATAAGGGTAACTTCATGAAAATTGTGTTGTTGTTTTTTATTCGTATGGCTGTTATGGAATAGAATTATATTTTTTGAAAGTATTTTTAAAGCACATATGTAAATTAGGATACCCTTTGTGAAGCTTGTTGTAGAATAGTATGTACAGTATGTATCTGTTTACTCAATTTCTCATGGGTAAGTATCAGCCAGTCTTAGCTTAACATTCGTTCTGCATGTTACACCATAGCTTTCACAGATGGCAATCATTGAGAAACAGACACACACGAACAACAGTACGACATCCAGATACTAAGCGAAACATGTTCAACCTAATTCCTAAAGATGCGCGGTTTTCCAACTAGTGTGACAGATTTTTCAAGACTTTAAAAAGTAATGCTTTACATTGAACAATAGCTAACGCAACATTTGATTGAAAAGGAGATATAAAACAGTTATACACAATGTTACTTTAATAAAAGCAACATTTTACTCAAGTGTTATGTCTTCAAAGGTCATATTTACTGTTTGTTTGTTTGTTTGTTTGTTTGTTTGTTTGTTTGTTTGTTTGTTTGTTTGTTTGTTTGTTTGTTTGTTTGTTTGTTTGTTTGTTTGTTAACCATTCGGTCTCCATAATGTGTCACTTTAATTTCAATAGATGGCATTGTAAAATTAGATATCGCTGAACCTCAATGACAAGCTACGCTAATTGGAAATTCATGTATGACAGTTTAGTCAGCGTTTACATTCCCATGACATCTGACATAGATACTTGGTTTCGATGTCTAACATATGGTCACAGCAAAATGACGACGTCTAGAATGTCCCAAATGACGAAATAATAATCTACTTTGTACGTGTCTTTAAAGGAGTTGTAAGAATCATTTTGCCTTTGTTTCGTTTGTTTTAGCTACATAATTTCAGCTTCATGTACATAAAATAGTTGAAAACAATTTTCTGGAAAAAACAAGCGCATAATGATACATAAACATTTTTATATTCCAAATAGTAGTACAGGTACGTATGCATCAGCATAATATTCATTATAAAATTGAATTCTTTAAACGTGTATTGAATGATTTGCATATACAATATGTTTTGAACACAGAGTATATGTTAGATTTATTGATTATAAATCATGTAATGCCCTGTTAACAAAATCAAAAGAAAGAGAATACCACATCTTTAAGGGCACAGTGTTTTTCAGATCAGATATGTCCGACTACAGCATTTTCTAATGAAAAGACTTTTACCCTTTCATCAGTTTAATATTTCCTCGTTTATATTTCATCTTGCGTAAAGTCCTACAATAGGTTAAATATAATTCTTGGTATTTGTTGACAGAAAGCAAAAGATTGAATTTGGCCACGGTTTTTCTCCTATATTCCCTATTTTAATACTAAAATTAGTATATTATGTTTGTAAAAAAGAAACTAGAATCGTCGTATAACACAATAATAAATTCATTAGATCTATATAACTCACTAAAAATCAGAAATATAATAACATTGTATAAGAGTCATTCTATTATGAAAACGTTTTGTTAAAGTGTTTTCGAGTTTTCAAATTAACTTCTAACAAATCAATGTAAAAACATAAAGACAAATCAATATTTTACGTACAAAAGGGTTATGTGGTACATATATATTCTGTTCATAATTTACAGTATGCAAGCGCTTGATATTGATCAGTCATTTAAGTCATAATGATAAATTATTTATTGACGTTGGGATATGAGATATATGATAAGTATTAATATGCAATGACATTTGTTTGCCCTTTAAACAATCACGTCATATTCAGGATAATGTGAAAAATGAAAGTCTTAGGCCAAGCTTAAAACATTTCCTGTTTCCCCTCCCGCGACCTAGTTCAATTTAGTATGGGTAGGTAGGTAGGTAAAATATTTTTATTGAAACTGACCAGTCCAAAATATTAAATGTTAAATTAACAGTTTAGAAGAATACCAAAATACACAAAATTGTACAAACAATAAAACATTTCAATTTACACATTTGACTTTTTTACTCTCTTATAATTTTACGAATGCAATATTCGTACTCCATCATATTCGTACTCAAAAATGAAGAGTTTTCGTGCATTTTTGTCCCAATACGTTATTGCAAAACATAAAAAAACATCATTTCAGTTTTGGCAATAAAATATTTTGGGTCGGGCCATTTTTTTCGGGTCGGTCGTGGGAGGGGAAACATTTAATATTTTATTTTAGGCCAAGGGTTACGTAAATTCACAATAAACCGTCTTTTAAAATTATAATCGATATATTAAAAAAGGTTTTCGAGAGATTTTCTTCTTCATTTCGGACGTTTCAGAGGAATTTTTTAAATAACGAAGTTATGTATTTTTACTTTATAACTTAGTAACAATATTATCTGTTATGTTTTGTGTTAATACGAACTGTTATTTTAAGGCAACTTGCAATCCTCAGGTAGAAACATAGTTACAATTTGTAATTAGATCTATATGATGATGTACATGTGTATTTATGGAGTTATAAAACTATTATAGGTCACATAAATAATGTGATAAGAGTAACACTGGTCTTGTTGTAGATTTATACATGTTGCGCGCCGTGACAAAACCTGCGTTTATGTCATTCAATAATGACATTATTGAAGCAATTAATTACTTCATTTAAATGCAAAATGAACTTATTTGCATTGTTTCATATCGATTCAATATTTGGGTAAGATACTGCTTAATGCAACTTATGGATTACGTAACTGATAGTTATTTGCTTCCCCGTCTTCAATAGTTGCTATGGTAATCATTTGTGCACAATCAGGTATTCTTAAGTAACAGACGGGGTTATTGTCTTAAAAAGGCTTTTTAATTTTCTTAACAATTTTCTTAACAATACCACATTGATTTTATATGAAGATTTTCATACACAGGATATGTTCAAAGTAATAGATACAGGCCTTGCTTTGAATTGTAAACTTAATATTTTCGTTACGAAATTGATTATTTTACGTCATTTTTTTCTGTGGTGTTTTCACGTCACGTTCGAATTTCACAATAGTGTGCTTATTCAAATGTACCTATCTTAAGAACTATACGAGGTAGCTGCATTAACTTTTCAGCATTTGTTCTGCGCAGTTTTTGCTACACATTACATATCATTTATCACTTGGCTCATGTGATTTCTTTTATTACAATATATAGCATTTTGAATTATGGATATGTTATAACTGAAACACAAAAAGCTTGCTCTAAATATGAAAATGAAATTTCGCGAGGACGTGAAACTAAATTTATATTTTATTCACGACCATTGTTTAAATTTCTCGTTTTCATCCCTTTGAAGTCTGCAAATGTATGCGATAAAGAGGCGAGTTAATTGCACCAGTGCATTGATTTGCGTCCTTGAATGATGCTTCGAGTGTGCACATGCATTAACATGTTAGCGTAAATTAATCGTGCTTCAATTAAATCTGTTATATTAACTTCATATTTCTAATCAGAGTAAGTTTGAATTGAAGAGGAATAACACTGTTTTCGAAGATTTTCTTGCATTTCCACAATGACAAATTGCGATAAATTGATCAACTAATTGATTACTAAATCAACTATTATGTAAATTTTCTAAGCTGGCACAAGCGTAAAAAAGGTTGAACAAGAAACTATTCCTGGGCTGTGCAATCTAGAATTGTTCATTTGTGCCAGAAACTGTTAAACATTTTTGTTAAAATTGTTTAAATATCCGATGTTGTGTATTTTTGTGTGTGACAGTTTGTCATTGGCCCTAACACATGACGCTAAAATTCGGTATGCAACAATTGGTTGATTTCTAAGATGCTAGGTTTGTATCTCGATACCCTTATAGAAGTTCTGTAACACATTTCAAATGAATTGCAAAATAAAATGATAGATAATGTGGACAAAAGAGGTTAAAACACAACAACAACAAAACAAAAAAGCCAATATACAAATCCTTGCCAGAGCAGGTATTCGTACCCGGGACCTCTCGCACCTGTCTGATGCGTTACCTCAACACCACCGAGACATCTGAACGTATCGATTGAAGTCAAACTATTTAACTGTTTCATCGTAATGAGTCGAAGCATCAACATCAACTCTTTTTTTCTGTAATATATTAACATGATGGATAATTATATTTGGCAGTCTCTCATATTTACGGGAGTAGAATTCACTGCTTAAGTATGGTTTAAATAAAGGATGTAAACAATTCTGGTCAAAATATACAGGACAAGCATCTTTAATTGAAGTATGGTTGCTGTCAAACAAATACAGTTTGTGCATCTAAAAGCAGGATCAAATACTTATGATTCATTTAAGCTATATTTGACCGTATAAGCCAACATACGACGAAAGAAAGTCTCCAGAATCTCTTAAATTACATGTTGATCTGCCATGCAATCCATCGTCCGGATAAGCCCGTTGAAATGGCAATAGATTGAATATGACTAGATTCACGATAATAAAAGTTTTGTTTTTTTACTGCAAGACATACCAAGGCGTGCCGACAATATCATTCTTTTATGTACTGTCTTATACTTGTAGAAAACGGCAAGATATATTTGCCATGTCCTCTGGCAGGAAAAAAATAACCATATTTTCCACATTCACATCGATAGACATTTTCTTAAAAATACTGCGGGGTTTTTTTTGTAGTAGCAAAGTATAGGGAAACATGATTCGAACATTTCTTAGTAAAAAGGTAAAATATTCAGATGCCTTAAAAAGGAGTTAAGTGATAACATCAACACAACACATGCTGTGCATTTTTGTGATTCTTTCAAATTCATCAAATTCAATCTGTGTTTTTTAACAACTTTGCCATTTATGTTTCTTTTAAGTTATACTTTTCTTTAAAATTCTATATAAGTTGTTTCTGTTGTTGTGTTATTTATACCGTCCGCTCGTCCTAGAGCATGATCGATGGTGCTAGAGCACTTATGACTCATTAAGGCCATATCATATAATGCAAGACACCATGACAGTATGAAGAAGTTTTTTTCATTTTATAGTGATTTGTTGAACTACCCTTCTTCTTTACCCTAACCCTTCTTCCTTATAAATACGTAGACTAGGGAATTATTATTATTAATATTATCATTATTATTATTATTATTATTATTATTATTATTATTATTATTGTTATTATTATTATTATTATAATTTATATTATTGTATATAACGGCAATACATTTGTAGGTATGCACAATTGATTACTATGTCTCATACCAATTAACTGTAGTTTGTAAGAGTTAAGTAACATCCTTTTCTACGTTAGTTTATATTAAATATTAAATTACTCATAATAATATGGGATATATATATATTAATATGCTGTAATTTTCCTCATGACAAATATAACATGCGTTCTAAAATATACAATTCATATGGCTGACCTGTACTTGATTTCATGACATTGTTTTGTGTGGGTTTTTTTTGTACTTTTTACACGAATGGAAGAATACTATAGTACAGAAATGAGAGAAGATTGGAGTTTTGCGAAACTATGCGTTCTTTATTATCATTTGAAGGTTCCATTTCCTGGTGAATGCGATATGAATATATAGTGTATAAATGACAGTTATCTGTTTTGTCGTTCTAACCCAGTGTAGTTTATCTAAAAAGTTTGCAAATGCCTTCGACATAAAAGTCTAGAAAGCAGGATTTAGTGCACAATTGAATTAATTTGCGTCGTTAAATGACATTGCATATGCATTAACCTTTACGCGTAAATCAATTGTGCTTCGTACATCTTATAATAACAGAAATATAAATAGGCGTTCGTTATTCATTGGAGGAACATACTTATATCTTGTTGATGATGAAAACAACAGTCAATTGCAGTCAACCTATGCAAATGTATTTTGAAGTTGGAGATAATTGTGAATATTTCAACATAACAAGTTTTCTATAAAACTAAGTTCTTCCAAATAACATGCATACATAAAATATATGTATATTGATTCAATATACCATGCATACAGTAAATGTTAGTATGTTAATCTATTGTATTTAACTGATGAAAGGGAAAGCCTTGTATACTTGTCTGTTTTAAAATCTGCTACATCTACAGTCAAACATGTATCATTGAAAAGGCATATTATTATTATACAGTAATTATCTTGATAACAGTGTTGACAATAACATTAAAATAGACGTCTATTCCTGACGCATTGTTTCCACTATGGCACTGCAAAAGAGGAAAGTTTGAATGTATTACTGTAAAGATAGTGTTCCTTTGCCATAGTTTCTAATATACAAATAGAATGTCTCTTCGTAATTTATAGAATTTCATAAATATATTTTAACTTAATCTATAATGACTGTACCAAGTCTGTAACAATAATTAGTCTAGTAGATTATTCAGAAAAAGTCCACAAAGAAACATAAATTAACTTTATTTGATATGTGTTCAACAATGTTTTTGAAGCAGCTGACCTCCAGAATATACTAGAAAATCATTAGTTATATAAATATTTCAAAATATCTCTTCAAATACGTATAATAGTTGTTCGAAGTCAAAATAACTGTTAAAACCTACATATTTTCACGTTATTTTGTTTTGAAAACAGACAAATCACATTTCTGGCATCGGGAAATTCCTACGCAGTTGATTATGCAAAGAAAAAACGATGTTTTACCAACCATTTTGTCAATTTACTCACTTGAATTAAGGGGTCAGTAATAATAGATTTCTCCACTGAACATAACTTGACCAGTATTTACCGTTAATTATTTATTTCATTATTAATTTTTTGAGCATCTGGAGGTCAGATGCTTTAAAATATATATACTTATTTTTGGCACAATAATGTCATTCATTGGTAACAATTATGTCCAATTTGTCCCAGGTGGAGGATATAAAGTTGGTGACAAACAGTTCGCGTAAAGCAATACTCGCAATATACCACAGATGGTGTTTTGCTGGGTGATTTTGTCAGGGGCGCCTGCGTCAAACTACAAACATTAATAGGGCCACATTGTATCACTTGATTGAAGAGGGCATTGTCTCTTCTTGCAGGGTTTAATTCATAGTAACAAAAAGTCGGGAAGACAGTTTTTATCTTTCAATGTAGATTGCAAAATATATTTCGCGTATTCAAGAGAACAAATGTGTTTTCAAATTTTACTCAGTGGACAAAAAGCATATTACACTATTTAATTGTAATAAAATACAATTTGGGGAGACAATTTTGCTAACCGTTCTGTCACTTAAATAATAAATTTACCCGAGTATTGGTGTACTGTTAAGTGCTAGAACACCACTGGTTCATTTAGGGCTTATCTATTATTCTATTCCCATATGACAATATGTAGATGTGGTATTATTACATATTGAACTGTAATACAATCTTTCCGGATAACTACGTTGACTGGGGAATATGGGAATATCACATTATTTAAAATGATTAGGATGACAAGACATTTATAGGCATGCAAATTGATTTATATGTATCGTATTATTTCTCTATTGTTAATAAAGGAAACGAACAAGACACTACACTTCTTATTTTTGTCTGTTGGCAAAACGAACGGTACCTGTGACAACAAGAGAATTGCAAAATCAGCCCTTCTTTTATTTTTGTATAAAGTTGTTTTACTTATGGAAAAAACATACAGTAGCTATGTTAGAAAAATAAATATTTATTCTGTGTTAATGCCTTTGTAATTAAGTGATATTTTAATTGTATAATATACTATCTATATAAATTATGCTTATTGCTTTATTTTGATACACATAGTTAATAAAATTAAAGTTGTCTTATTTTAATATGTTCCCAAATTGTTCGGTAAACCGTTATACATTATATACTTAGACTGATATTTCCAGGAAAGTTATAATATGCCATTGCATAACATTGATTTGACATTTTAGTCTAAATGATAAATAATGCAATGCCTTGGTAAAATGAGATATCATAAAATTTGATATGCACAATGGCAGGAGTTTGCCCTTTAAATTATCACGCCTGCATTAATAGGATAACATAAAATAACAATGGGTGCGCCGTGCATTAGAATGATATAAATTACTTGAACATTTGTTGTAAATTAAGTTTTTACGATCGTCGCCATTGTACTCGATGTCATTCTTGTCAATTTTGATATATGTGTACCTTAATGGTTTTTTTTTTGATTGGGCAACTTCCATCTTGATACGATTACTATAAATGTGAAAAAATAACCACAAATGGGGATGGGCTAAACCAGTTCTTTGCTGCAGAAAACTTCACACCTTATCAACATTTTTATATATAAAAGAATCAACATGTTTTATATATAATAGAAAAACAAAAATACGTTTACCTTTCCAAAATCAGGCTACATAGAAAATGAAAATAAAAATTAAAGCTTACTTAATTCTCTCATTAATGACCTGATTTTGAACACAAAATGCATTATATAATAGAATATAAATATACATTACATATCTATTGAACATGTTATTTAAGATATGTAACAAATTATAAGTGTTCAGGGTAACAATAAACGTGTGATTGATCTGTTTGAGTTTTTTTTTAAACATTAAAATGAAGCATGCATTTGTTTTATTTGTCAAACACATTTTTCTTAATATATGAAGTCAATTTCCTGAGGAGTTCGATCTCAATCCATTTTTAAGAAACGACAAGTGTCTCTATTTGGTGTTCAATCTGTCTAAGATTCCCCTGATATCTGCAAATGAAATTGAATTAAAAGGGATCAAAGCCAGATTAAGTGCAAACGTGCGAAGGAATTGCGTCTTTGAATGATGCATCAACATTGCACATGAATATTCTCTGAAGCGTAAATCAGTTGTGCTTCGATAGTGCTAAATTAACATAATGTCTCAATAAAGACGATGATTGGGTTCGTGATTCTTTGAAGGAACAAACTGATGTATTGTTGATGGTTTGCTATAACCTGAAGAAACAAAAACATTTTTCGTTCGGATAAACGCGTTGACTAGAATTATGGGAACATTAAATCATCGAATTTAATTAGTGTCTGCATAGATGGCAATACATGTATATGAGACACATACACATATACACATATGCACACTAACATGATATCGTGATAGTAAACGAAACAGTTTCAAGTGAATACCTGACTATGCCCCGTTTTCCAAATAATGTAACATAGTTTTCGAAACCTTAAACATTTATGCTAACGCAACATTCGATTTAAAATGCGACTAAACAGTTAAAGGCATTTGCTTTTCCATTAGAACAAAACAATACACAAGTACTATGTCTTTATATGTGATAGAAACGGTTTGTTTGTTCGTTCGTTCGTTCGTTCGTTCGTTCGTTCGTTCGTTCGTTCGTTCGTTCGTTCGTTCGTTCGTTCGGTCGTTCGTTTG
>Ga0224511_10004193_pt1 | contig 10788 bp, 3 predicted proteins | sample SF_May12_sed_USG_2_FD_169988 | JGI IMG/M metagenome (GOLD analysis project Ga0224511, IMG submission 169988) | Sediment microbial communities from San Francisco Bay, California, United States - SF_May12_sed_USGS_8_1 | ecosystem: Environmental > Aquatic > Marine > Sediment | place: USA... | reverse complement strand
CACATTCATAGTTGCGTGGCACGTGATATTGGGTTGTGATGTTATGATGAATCCTTCTCCATTTGTATCCTGACCAATGTCAAGGGCTTGTAGAAATTGGTCTACTGAGTTTTTTACTCAGCTTTTCCAGGGATGCGCCATTAGCAGATTTCTGCTTGCACCCACGTACCCCATGGGGACGGTAACTCTGTATGCGCTTGGTTGTATGTAGGTATTGGATGTAAGCTATAATCAGTTGATGCGTCTTCCCGGATCTATCATAGAGCTCATTTCCTTACGAGAACTAAATGCATCTAACAACCAGCTAATCTACATTCCCTCAGAAATAGGACAGCTCCCACATCTATCTGATCTCTGCCTTAATACTAATAAGGTAAGCCTGAGTATGCTCACCCAGTACCGAGACATATTATAATGATGAGTTGATTGTGAAACTACATTGGGGACAATGGGATAGTAGAATAGCTCATGGCTAGAGTGCTCAACTCAAGATCGAAATATCCTGGGTTTAGTCCTAGTCCTACTGAACCCCTACTTTGAGAGTGAGTCCCTACCTCTACCACTCCAACAAGCTTCAGGCTTGGATGGTCCAATAGACAGGATGTAATAAAAGTAAACCTAGCAGCCTGCCTCATGAATCTTATAACTGAAAACAAATTTATGCAACAGATTGGTAAAGAAATTGCTCACCTGTTTCCCAATCAGGCGAGTGGGAAAATATCCAAAGTTATCACTAAAACCTAGGTACACTAACAATGATTGTGCAGTGTGGCATGATTTACAAAAAAAACAACATTACCGGAAATTATCATCTTGTTTTACGTGAATGGCATCACTAAGCCAATAGCTTGTTTTGAGAGTGGTTCATGGCTTGCCCTCATAGAGTGGAAAGGCTCCTTTATTTAGTGTCGCAATCCAAATCCAACTATATAGGTGGAAAGCACAAAGTGTCCCACAAACATGGTGTTTACCCGGTTCACCTGATGCAAATTCAAATGCGCTACGTACTAAGCCACAGCTTCTGCCTTCTACCTTTGCGCTTTTCATAGAGATAGGATAATTCAAGCGTAGACATGTTTAGTCGCAATCACTAATGGGTTGTTGTCTACGGGTCGCAATAACCTATTTGGTTATTGTAGATACTCGGTATCCCGGAAGCTCTATTCTTACCTGGCTCACGATTGGTCAATCTTGATTTATCCCAGAATTCCCTGAGTGAGTTACCAGCCAGTTTAGGCCATCTGAATTGCCTCGTATCATTGAATCTACAAAATAACAAGCTGCGATACCTCCCCGTGACTGCTCGTCAGTTATCTTTGCTTGAGTCGCTCGGTATAGGAGGTAATCCCTGGCTGGAGAGACACTGCAGGGAAAGAAAGGCTGTATACGGCACCCAGGCTTTATCTGTTCTTTATATTCTCTCTCTCTGAAAGAAAACTTACGGACTGTCACTATGGATTTAATCGTGTGCATGTATCATTGTTAGTTTATAATGTACATGTATTATTGTGATGTTATGCGATATTTATAATGAAACTTAGATGTAGATTTCACTCATATGAAATGGAGTGTTTTATTTCAATGGCAATATAGCACTTAAAAATGTATCAGAGTCCGTGTCGGATTAACTTTAGACAGTCGTTAAAACAACTATCATTGCGGCAGAGTCAAGGACTACGGTCTCTGGTCAAAAAGTTGTTGCCTTAGCAAACTAACGATGTTTATTCTTCCACTTGCGAGCAGGCTTTTGTGATATCTGATGACTAGGATGATGAGATTACTGTGGTCACTTGTTATTCAGTTCATTCGTAATTCAGTTTGTACGCAATAGCCCTTGCTAACGGCCAAACGATCGTTATACCCGATGCCTTGCTAAGCGAGATCAATTGGCGGCCATGCTGAAAATATACTTTGTTTTTACAGATATTAGGCATTTTTAGACAAGACATGGGGTAAGAGAGGGCTCTATGTTTATTTTGATTCGGGTGGCCCGCGCTTTAGCCAAATACGCTGAAATCTGTCCGAACAACCGTGACAGCGAGTCAACGTATTTTTCTCACTATCGCACAATAAGCCCTGAGTCACCTCGACCTAAAGCATTTGGGCGACTCATCTGATCCAGTAGAAAACTCCAATGTGTGTGTGCGTGCGTGCGCGCGCGCGTGTGTGTGTGTGTTAGGGTAGTATGGTGCGTTGCAGTGCATTGGATTAATGGCAAGGGCCAACAGGCAACGAATGTTAGCTTGTCCAAAAACGCTTATTGTCCTAAGTATCATTGCTTATATTCTGCAAAAAGTTTATTTGAAATTTGACTTTGAGTGAGTGGTGAGGACGCCATATGAGAAAAACCTGTTTCTTTTAGTCCTCATAACATTAGCGAGGCAGCGGTTTGAATGATTGCAGTGTAAAGCATAAGAATAAAATGAAATATGAGAAAAGGATGACCATGCATTTATGTCAATTATTACCGCCAAGTCAGTTCACCAATTTTAATAAATTTCAACCTGTTCAGGAACCAGTCCACCATATTTTAGCACCCTTCTCAAATAAGCTGCCAAGAGCCCTGTTTCACCTTTAAAACTTAAAGATGAAATGCGGCTCTTGGCAGCTCATAAAATACACTTTGCTCGATAAACATTTAATGCTTATCGAGTCAAGTGTATTCACGGGCGGGCTAGTGCTGGTGTAATTTCCGGGTCACCGCAGGCGAGATTAGTGATAAAAACAGAATCTGGAGCTTACTACACCAGGCCTGCAGACCTAGATACCCAGAGATAGTGACAAGGCAGTAATGCTGTATAGTGTAGTTTTCGAGTTGGTCATCAAGATCTCACCCCCTCTTCACACCACACCATAGACAAATCCGGAAACCTGGCTTCTATGGCCCACAGCATGACAGAAGCGTGCAGAGCAGCAGTGTCCCAGAAACGCATGACCCAAAACTTTACCAATAAGAGCATCAAAGGCTAAGGAAGATGTCAAATGGTATATGAAAGAATAATTAAAGGGGTTATGACACGGTCGATGGTAGACATACTTTCGGAGTTGTGTTCCCCATTCTTAAAGGGAGGCAACTTCGCATTCATTGCATCTATAGCGAGTGGTCTTTTTCCACAAACCGAAAATCGGTCACTAGAATAAGTACGGCCCAAATAGCCCAAATGGAAATAAAATGGGATCTAATTATTAAAACTTAGTAACCTAGTGATCTTCACCCCCTTATAATATCGAGTGAAATTTGAACGTAAGATTGGAGAAGCCTAAGTTATACGAAGTGCTTTGTCGGCTTTTCCTAGCCCTAAATAAAGGCTATTGCGTTCGGGCCCCTATAATTGCGCAATAATGGCACTAATGCTCGTTGACAGAGATGAAAAACTGGGCTCTGAAACCCTATTTCTATATTTTCGTTGCATGGTTTCTCTATTCAGACTTGCGTAACTACAAGTCTATACACATGCAAACGCTTTTGTCAAACATCAGTGCGTAAGCCAAGAAATCAATGCAAACACCAACAATTCTGTGTTAATTTCCTATCTCAAGGCCAATTCTGGTGCGTCGACGGTCTGAAAAGTATGTCATCGAGGGCTATAGGTATGCGCATTGGATAGGGCTATATCTAAGCTTCCATTTGAAGTGGGTATTGGGCCCATTTATTCATGAAAGGCTTCAGAATCTGAAAACAAATGAAGATACTTTTGCCCATGTCATAACCCCTTTAAGCTCTCTATTAGAAAAAACTGCAAAAATAAGTACAGGCATACCCGAGTCCCCATTCCGTTTTGATCTCTTAATTTTGTCTGCGGTAGAACTAATGATATGAAACAGGTAATTTTTAGATAATTTTCATTGAAATCTCACTCCCCGCTAGCATTGAAAGTAAGCTCTTTGATTTCTTGTAACAATATCCACTCACTTGTCTTATGTGGTCTAATCCCTTGGCTTAATGGTTAATCCATAAATAATTATTTGTGGAAAGTTGTGTCACATATAGCGTCATCTTGAGCTATTGCATAATTGTTTGTATGTGAAGTCACGTGTCATGAATGGGGCTATGCATATCACAATGTTTTTGTATATATCACAACGCGGCTTGTCTGCAGTAGCTCTAATGACACAAAGACAGCAAATTCCCAGAAAATGTTTACCATGATATAATTAAGTTCTGAAATAAAAAAAATTATAGAAAACTTATCTAGAGAGGTCTATAAAAAGCATGTGACCTTGTCCATAGCCATCATAAGAATGAAATGCGTACATATGTGCTTAGAGGAAATCCAAGAGCTCCACATTTTTCCGGTTTGCTACCATAAATATCTCAAAACTGTCCGATGGACTTTCGACTCATCAAAGGATCAGTCAGAATCGTACTCAGTCACCCAGGGTCCACTGCGGAATAAAAAGGATAGGATTATATATTACATAAATTGATGAAACTGAATTATTTTACATATATGGATAAAAAGATTATAGCAGAGCCTCGTTTTCAAAGTGGTCTGCAAGACAGATCATTTAGACATTATAAAACTCAGGTTGCCATGCAGGCACAGCATGCAGGCACAGCATGCAGGCACAGCATGTAGGCACAGCATGCAGGCACAGTAAAAACATTCTGTATCGGTAATAAAGCAGCCTTCTTCCCAGACATACTTCTGCTCTGTCCACATCTCTCAGTCTGTTGTTGTTTTCCAAAACTTGCAGCGCGTAGCCATATTTATTTCGCCTTATTGTTTTCTTTTCACATTGTTTTATACGGGTTATATTGTCAAATATCGAAATGGTATATTTGTTCACCATTGCTGCGTGGCCTGCATGTCATACATGACACTTCCACGACCCGTGTGATATAGAAACAATGACACACTATCTCAAGGCGATGCTATTCATGACATCACAATTAGCTGAGGATTTAAACCACATAAAGAGGTAAGCTGGTATTGTTACAAAACATCATAGAGCTACTCAATACTCAGTACTCAAAACTCGGGGGGGGCGTAAACTGGGGCAGTCGACGGTGCCACCCCTCGAACAATGCTTGTCCGCAATTTTGGAACACATCAAACCAAAGTAGATGAACTTCAATTACTGGCAAACCAAGAATGTGCATACGAATATCAATTGCTTAAATAAGGATTTCATACATTATCTTTATTAGAACCCCATTGTCTATTTCTCCCTTTATATTTCCTTTTGATATCACATTTATAAAAAACCCATGTTTATCTTAGTTCTAAGTATTTGAGTGAGAACTGTTTGGGTGGCAACAATCTGCTCTCTTTTCTGGTTTCAAAATGCAGAGTCTAACTGTTTATCAACTGTTTGAGGGTTGTTATAGGGGAGGGGCTTTGGAACTGCAGCGTGTGAATAACATATTTGCATTCTTGATGATGCTAGATGCCTTGGGCTGTGTGCCACGGCAATATTTTCAGTTTTGTGCTCCGCAATGATTGAATGTCCCGTTTTGGATCCGAATACGTGATTTCGGGCAGATGCACGCCACTTTCAGGCACGGAATTCGGTTTACACGATTGAATTCACTTTCAGGCGCAGACGAGGTACATGGTTTATGAAAATGCACTTTTCAGGCACACTTTTGTGCAGTGGAACTGAAAATGCGTCTGAAACCTATTGGCGCGAATGCACCTAATATGTAATAGTGGAAACTGCATATGTGACCTGGCGCCAATCCTAGTGGTTTCGAGATGGGAAATGACAAAGTTTGTGAGGACGCCTTCCAGTGACGGTAGCTGTATGGTTTGTGTTACAAAAGCCCATGCAAATGTAATGTAATAATTACGAAAAACTGATAATATTCTCTAATTGGGGAAATTTTACCTTGATGTGTCGATCTTGCTGTTTATGTATAGGGTGTAGGACACATTTTTGTGTTGTAGGGGTCGGTTTTAAAATCACACTCCTAAACAAAAATAGACATCTCTAAACTGTGTAACATCCCCTAACAGTGGTTTAAACAGAAGCAGGATAGTCACCAACTACAAGCAGAGGTCTTATTTTGGTTGGAGGGAGTAGCTACCAAAGACAGTTCCTTTGAATGATTTCCTCAAAGCATAAGAGAACATATCTTGTCACATCATGACGAGTGCCAATATCAGTGTATGTTCCGCTGATAATTCCTAGCTTTATCATGAACAACTATAATTTTTCATCTCTTCAACTCAAGCGCATCGACCAATAAACTTTCCGTAGCTGGTATTTAGCATAGACTCTTATTGGGTGTGCATATAATTCCGGTCAGACCATCACACCCCAGTAGCTCTGTAATGGATAACCAGGCTGTATCTGCATACTTACTACTGAAATGGGCATCTCCGATTATAACATTGATGAAAAGCTGCACATTTATACACCGCCTCAATGACTCCTTCAATGTTATACCCTGTTTAACCGGTTTCCATAGTGTAAGATGAGCCTCATTTTCTTTGTGGCGTCTCCATGGCAAAACAGCTGTCGAGAATGGGGCAGAATTTGGTTTACTGAGTCTGCTACCCAGCATTTTTAGGGTGTGCGATTTCTGTTTAAACTTCATTAAATTTAGAATTCTGCTTGGGAACATGGCGTCCTATTTAATAGCTCTCCTAAGCCTGAGGTTTGTTGGAGGTAGAATAAATGTGGGGTGCTCATACTCATAATAGTAGCCCAGTATGACCGGGATTTGAACCAAGGTTCTTATGTTTGCAAGTCAAGTGGTTCTACTACTGAGCTATTCAGCTATCCCACTTGCACCCGCACACTACAGAGGGAAGGTAACTGAATGGACTTACCTAAACAGATCTTGCATGTCATGACAATAGGAATGACTTCGATGCAAAAAAAGGCCCCCTGGTCTTATTAAGTTATCCATGTAAAATAAAATTATCCTATCCTACTTTGAGTTTTTTGTAATAGTGCACTTCTTTTTAATTCATTTTTTTTTGCAAAAGAACAAGAAATAATCTATAGTATGTTCATCTGAAGCGAGTGAGTTCATGCAGTTACATGCCACTGGTCCTCTTGCTTCTTGATATCTCTATCCTAGGTAATTTATAGATTAATTTCTCACCGTCGAGCTTTCTAAACTTTCCATGTCTATTTATAGCGCCAAATGGATGGATTCGGGTTGAGCGAGCATTACATCATGTTAAATAATTTTTGCGATAATGAAGGGTGTAAAGAACAGTCTACTGTACCATGAAAACATTCATCATGCCATTCCGCACCGCATCATTCATACAATCACCGTCTGTTGTAAGGTTAAGCACCTGCCTTTGTTACCAGGAGCTTTGCTTTGCTCGTCTGAATTCCGTGTCTCTGTAATTATCCTGTTCTGAACTGTGATTATCACATGGCTTTACCGTTATTTCCTACTGAGAGCGTAAAGCACAAAGAAGTATCCAAGCGTGTCATAGACAAATTATGTCATTGAGCTTATGAGTGCATTATATAAAAGGGAAGTAACCGAGCCATCATCAACATTTTAATGATCAAGCAGCAAGCATGTGGGAGTGTAATGCATCCGAGGAGTCTTCCTCGCAGAAGAGAAATACGCGGCACAGACCCAGTGAAAGTATTATTACTTTTACTGTCGTTCTGCTTTTATTAACACTATACACCACAATCGGAGGTTGGATATTCACACATACGTTAAACTCCCGCATCGCGGATGTTAGAACTGAACTGTCTATTGAGATACAACCACTGAGACAAATGGACACAGTATTTGAAAGACAAATATTGGAGCTCACCAAGGAAAATGGGCTATTGAAACAAAGTCTAGAATTGCTGAAAACAGCTGTACAGAAAGATATTCCGGTATGTTTATCCATGTTTTCTCTGCATGTAAGTGCATTTACTATATGTCTTTTGCAATAGCCTCGTCGGTTTCCAAAATTACGACGCTAAATAAATGACATCCACCGACCGAGTTGCTTTCTTTATAGGGCAAATGGATGTAATGTTTCCTACTAAGTGGCTTCGCGTGCTTGGGTCTTCAGTTTTTCTGCCCAAAAAGTGCATTTTTACAAACCATGTATCTCGACTGTGTCTGAATTCGATCAAGCAAACAGAATTCTGCGCCTGAAAGATAGAAAGATTGGCCTTGATTGGCATTCATTTCAATAAGGGGGTCATTTAAAAGCACCATGCCTCACCCGGATGTCTAGTTCAGTTCATATCGAGCTTGACACCATCAATATTGTGACTTCCCTTATGTCAAGGGGGCTGTGAGTAGACATAATGAGGACCCCCACCCTACTTACTGCAATCAGATGTAACTCAAGGGTGTATATGTCAAGCTGGTAGTTAATAACTGCTCTCAGCTGTCTTGATTAATGCCAATTCAACAAGAATGTAGGAGTGGTTATTTAAACAAATTGCCAATGGTGTAAATAATTATGGGTTTATCCCCAACATCTTTACAGGTTATCTGAAAAAAATAAGCTCCAGTGTATTATTACGAATAAGGATGATATATTTTAGAGGAGCAGCTGGCAGCAGTTTTTGTCTGGAGCAATTATACCTTTCTTGTATCCTGCTTCAATTGATACCTCTGGTTGTACCTTGTCATGCAGCTACATGCAAATATGCTATGCCAATGTTCGATAGTCATATAGTGTATCATTGTGAATAACAACCTGTTGGTATTAGGCTTCCATAATAGGCTTCCTTCAGAATGGGTGCATAGCGAGTCGTCTTGAAAAAGCCATGACTTAGTGTTAAAATACATGATTTGTAATCAATCGTCCATGGTGGTGGTAAGAAAGCCATCCGCTCCTGAGCTCCAACAAAATATCCCTATTACCCAGGAAGCAAACACCATGACCTCGCACAGTGTAAACAAAAGCAAATATCTACTATATATTCATTTTATACCTCATTTATATTACACTTTCCCAGGGTTTCTGGAGTTTACTCCTTGATTAGTAGGAAGACACTGTGGGAGCTAGGAACAAATTAAGGTCTAACGCCCCTTTTGTTGTTACATTTCAGGCGTTCAAACCCACAACAGGGTTTCAGACACATTCTCGGTTTTACTGCCCAACAGTGCGCTTGAAAAGTGTGTTTTTACAAGCCATGTACTTCGGCTGCGCCTGAAAGTGAGTTTGATCACGCGAGCAGATTTCCATGCACTAGTTTATAAAGTGTCAAGGTTATCAAAATGTCAAAGGTATCGATCGCTTACTTATTCTTGGATCGCTTCGTTGTTGGGAGACGGACTGTACAATTTTCTGTCCTTGGACACCAAGAGAGGACAACTCCAATTTGCCCAAAACTGCTTGCATTTTTAACGGTGCCTTGTCCGTTCGCGTGATCGCGTCCAAAATTTGTATCTGCGTCTAAGCGAAATCATGCAAATATACACCTAATATTGTTATTATAAATCTTAGGCCAGTAATCTTTCTATTCCATCCTTGCAGGACCGAAAGGGTGAAGGTCAAATTTACAAGAGGAACAGAAGAGAATATACTGCTGAAGCGGAAATTAATTATACAGGTATGAGGTGTAAAATCATGAAAATGGTTTAAAGTGATTCATGTGTCAGCTAGAGTGGGAAGAAGGCTTAAAGAATGAGTCTTGAAACATGACACTCTTTTTCTTACATGAAATTTTTATATTTATAGTGAAGTCATGGGATTATTAGGAACTGCTTAGGTTACTAGGCCTGTCCTTTAATTTGAACACCTCTCACTGGAAGCCGGCCCGGGTTCTTGTGGTCCCAAGTCCAGAGCCTACGGTTGACTGTAATATAAGACAGGACAAAAGAACTTATCAAGTGTGTATGTACACCTATTGGTCTGGTATGCATATATTTTTGATCAAGTGACAAAATCCTCTCAATATGCGTGAGAATGCATTGGATTGCGAAGATTGAACATCGAGCTGCGAGAGTTAAAGGTTTCCCACAGCAACTGAGCAAGTACTTGACTAGTTTCATCACTGACCTCTCACTCATGTGTATGCGAAACAAATCGAGTCTCCTTTTGTGGGTATTTGGAGTTGCACACCCTCATAATTACGCGTTAATCACTCTTTTTCAGTTTAGCTCTTTAAGTTTAGCTCTCTTTAAACTTGGCTCATTGAGCCTAGCTTTTTAAACCTAGCGCGCGGTCAGCAAACCTATATGCAGTAGATCGTATAGCATAGAGGGATTACGCATAAAGGTAGACGACAGAAGCCTACAGGCACAACGGGCACTTCTCAAATCCCTGACATACTTATCAGATAACCGCTATGCAATGTTTATTTATACATGCTCATTTATAAATGTTTTGGCTTCACAGTATACTATCTGGATATACGATAGATCCAGACAAAGTGTCCTTGACCATGGCTTTGCATTGCGACCGGTGACCACCCATGAAATGCGCCTTGAAGTCTCTGGGCAGGAGAAACTTGACAAGGGGCTATCAACATGTACTGATCAGTTTATACCTATAATGAAGCCTTACCATGCGCCAATGTGCCATGTATCGGTGCCAGTATGTGGCGGTGAATCAAGGTTCAAAATCTCACCATCCACGCAGTATAAAGGATTAGAGGGTCAACATGTGGATGGAAGTATTTGAAAAATAATGCCCACAAACAGTGTTTTGAGCCCTGGACCTTCAGCCCCAGTCATGAGCACTCTAACCTCTGCCACTGCGCCTTTCTCATAGTATAGGAGTATCAATCATAAATGTTAGATGAGGTCATAATCATAATTTCGGTACCGGTTTTGGGTATTAAACCAGTATGCTCTGAATAAATACATCTAACCATAACATAGCACAGTATTGTCTTTTTATTTTATTTCAG
>Ga0224511_10004191_pt1 | contig 10791 bp, 5 predicted proteins | sample SF_May12_sed_USG_2_FD_169988 | JGI IMG/M metagenome (GOLD analysis project Ga0224511, IMG submission 169988) | Sediment microbial communities from San Francisco Bay, California, United States - SF_May12_sed_USGS_8_1 | ecosystem: Environmental > Aquatic > Marine > Sediment | place: USA... | reverse complement strand
AATATACATTCAAATAGGTTTTGCATATTGAATTCAAGTTCATTAAATTGCAGTGATCCTTATCATAGAATCCTTTTCAAACTGTTTAGATTCAAGGCACTTATACCTGGACGTAGATCTCAAGGCTCATTGTCTTTAGCCAGTATTTAAAGGTACGGTAATTTAAGTACCAACACAACAACATTATGACTACCGTAATTACTCTAAGTTTTCGGACACCCTATGTTTACGGACACCACCTATGTTTCACCGAAATAATTAATTTTGCGTACCTTATGTTTCGGACATATGAAAATTTCGGATAATTTCCGTTTCTTTTGTTTTCGGACACCTACATATTTGGACCAGTGTTTGTTTAATAAGCAATATTTCAGATACGTCCATTAGTTGATGCGTAATAAGTTCCATATAATCCAATAATTTGTCTATGCTTGTTGTTTAAGCGTGTGTCATTTTGCAGCGTTTTAAGGGTAATTTGCGGTTTATGGCATTAATTATAAAAATCCCGTTGTTATAAATGTGAAGCCATCTGCTATGTATGTTTATGTGTGTCTTGATCCTGTTATTATTAGTACCTATGTTTTCGGACATGGGGGACAAACGGATTTATTTCTGTAGCTAATGTTTCGGACACTAAAAATAATAATTATTTTTAGCGGCCGAATACTTAAGAGTAATTACGGTAGGTGAAAGTAAGAACCACCTGTTCGCTGTTCTGGTAAGCATGTTCTTGGTCTGATGTGCCGGTTTCCCACGTGTACAGCGCCAGTGGGTGTTGTTCGCTCCCTGAATCCCCAGAAGTTACTTTATTATGGCCGGGATCCTGGGCTGCAAGGTTCATCACGACATTAGTCTTAAAGTGGTTGTCTTCCGTGGACTCGCCTAGCTGGTTGTAGGGCGACTCATCAGGCACACCATCCAGTGAAAGATATCCACCACCCGGTTTACTGTGCTTGCTGCCTAAGCTGGATACAGCATCTTCAACATTAAAATGTGTCTATAATTAACAAGATCCGGTCGAACTGGGTGGTGCTCCCCGAATAGGGTCTGGACACACAGACAAAAAATTTACCAAAAGCGGCATAAGGATAGTATGCCAAGTTCAAAGTCAGTAGTTTTTATACGGTAAGAAAAACGATTTGGATAAAAAGCAAATCAGTATAAAAATCAAAGGGCATTAACTCAAATGTTATGAAACAGAAAGTATTTTACTGCAATTCTACTCAGTAGGATATGTCTACCTACACAGTTCTTGTTGATACTTTGTTTTATGTAAAGCAGATTTTTATATTTATGCACTGCACTTCCAAATTATGCGATCTATCTACCTACAAGATTGCTTGTTGATAACTCTAGTAGTTTCAGTTAGGTCTCGGACGAAGTTCATTGCATAAAAGAAACAAAGGACAATGACTTCAAAAAGAAGCAAGGCATAGTTACAATTCTTAAACTAATTATACACTTTTCTCTACTACTATTTACATGTACTTACAAAGTTTATTGTTGGTATCTCTTACAGTATAAAAATGATTAATGACTCCAAAATTAAACAAGGCAGAGTAACAGTTCTTATATAATGCTCTTTTACTCAACATGATATATCTACTTTTAAAGTTTGTTGAGTTAAAACAACCATAAAGATAAAGAAATACAATTTAAAACAACAACATGCGATTCTTTGATCTAGGAAACAAAATTGGGCATATGCCTAGTTTTCAAATAGTGGTTAAACTAGTATAAATATAATCGCAAAAGACACTTTATGATTATTGAAATGTCTTTCAAGAAGAGTAATGTTGATATATAAAATAACGTTTAATAGCTGCTAGTATATACTTAACTAACCTGTTTTCATTTAAGAAATTATTTGGTAAAGACTATTGCTGATAATCTTAAAATACTACAATCAAGCTGTACATCTGATTAGAGGCGCTCACGGTTTTTTAATACCTTAAAAGGTTCTACTTAGGTAATGAAAGTAATTATACATACTGTCATTGGATGCGTCCGGCCTGCAACATAACAATACACCACGATCAACTGACTATAAAGTAACATCTGACAAAACAAGAGACCATCGAAGACAGGTGATGCTCCCCGAAATGGTACTTTGTCACATAAAAATTAGTTGTATTTGCTGTTACCTTGACCTTCAAGGTAGCAACCAAACTTGCGCGCGACACGTTGTCTCAATATGTTGATTATTTCTGTGAAATTTATAGTTTTAAAATCCGACTTCAAATAACAAAATTTTTTGACGGAAACGAATTCGGGCGTACGGACGGACTGACTGACTGACGGACGGACGGACGGACAACGCGGCGACTATATGATCTTCCGAATACTTTTGGGGAGAAAAAACATGTGCTAAAAGATGTACTGGGGTGTATACCACAGCAGTTACATGGAAGGAGCAAAATACATGTTTTTGTAAATTAAGAGAAAAAAGAGCATAATCAAACTTAATTTAGACATTTGAAACCGAAATAGGACTTCAGGAAAAACAACAAGGATATAATACTAAATTAAACTAGAAACTACTTTTCAGAACTCTACAACTGTTATCAGACACTAATTGATGACGATGAATTGTTTAATATTGGTCATACCACATTAAATGATAACGAGAACGAAGTACTAGCAGGACATATAAGCGAAACAGAATGTAATGAAACAGTAAGTAACATGAAAAATAACAAAAGTCCAGGTTCAGATGGCATGTCTGTAGAATTATATTAACTATTTTGAAAAGACATAAAACAAGTCTCTATAAATTCAATAAATTGCTCATAATTATACAACTTCCTCTTCAACAGAATTATAAAATCAAAGTATAAGTACACTGATACCAAAAAAGATAAAAAATATGAGTTAATTTCTTAAGTCTTTAAAAGAATAAAAACTTAAATCATTATAAAGCTGTACAATAAATGCTTATAATTAAATACCAATCGAAAACATTTATAAATGTATTTTAATGCATTCAATGTGCAAGTTATTCCCATGAATAAAGCTAGTTCAAGGATTGTTTTAAACAAATGCGTTGATCATCTTGTAAAACTGGTGTGAATTGGGCGTTTAGGTCCCTATGTTCAATCTTTTCTTCTCCTCTTTGTTGTTTGGCAATTTAATATTGTAAGAATGTTAAGCTATTCTAAATATTCTAAATATTCACAAACGTATAACACATTTCAAAAAGAATTCAATTGTAGCTCAAAACAACATATTTCTGATTTTTTTTTAATTATTTGACTTATAAGTTGTCAAAAATTATAATTGGGTGTCAACTGCCAGATTATAGTAGGCAGTGGTTCTGCCGGTTGTCTGTTCATCTGACTGTTGTCTATCCGAGGCATCCTCGTACCTGGCATGTATGTTGTGCTGGGATAGAGCCGTTGTTGAGCTTCCCTGAAAAAATGAATTTGCTTCATTCAAGCCATACATTTTAGCGAGACACACAATGTGATTTTTTAATCAGTGTTTGTCAGGGAATTCTTTTTTCAGAATTGTGTCAGTTGTTGCTGACAAATTAGAATTTTATATGCGGAAAAGAACTGATTAATGCATACAAAATTAACAAATAAGGTAAACCTTAAAACACACCTTCAAAACGTTTCGGCATATTGAATTCATGTTCACTAAATTGAAGTGATCCTTATCATATAATCCTTTTCAAACTGTTTAGATTCAAGGCACATATACCTGGACGTAGATCTCAAGGCTCACTGTCTTAAGCCGGTATTTAAAGGAACGGTAATTTAAGTACCAACACAACAATATCATGACGAGGTAAAGGTAAGAACCACCTGTTCGCTGTTCTGGTAAGCATGTTCTGGGTCTGAAGTGCCGGTTTCCCACGTGTACAGCGCCAGTGGGTGGTGTTCGCTCCCTGAATCCCCAGTAGTAACTTCATTATGGCCGGGATCCTGGGCTGCATTGTTCATCACGACATAAGTCCTAAAGTGGTTGTCTTCAGTGGGCTCGCCTACCTGGTTGTAGGGGGACTCATCAGGCACACCATCTAGTGAAAGATATTCACCACCCGGTTTACTGTGCTTGCTGCCTAAGCTGGATACAAGATCCGGTCGAACCGGGTGGTGCTTCCCGAATAGGTTTTGGATACAGACAAGAAATTTACCAACATCGGCATAAGGATAGTATGCCAAGTTCAAAGTCAGTAGTTTTTATACGGTAAGAAAAACGATTTCGATATAAAGCAAATCAGTATAAAAATCAAAGGGCATTAACTCAAATGTTTTGAAACAGAAAGTATTTTTACTGCACTTCTACTCAGTAGGATATGTCTACCTACACAGTTCTTGTTGATACTTTGTTTTATGTAAAGCAGATTTTTATATTTATGCACTGCACTTCTAAATTATGCGATCTATCTACCTACAATATTGCTTGTTGATAACTCTAGTTGTTTCAGTTAGGACTCGGACGAAGTTTACTGCATAAAAAAGCAAAGGACAATGACTTCAAAAAGAAGCAAGGCATAGTTACAATTCTTATACTAATTATGAACGTTTTCCCTACTACTATTTACTTACAAAGTTTATTGTTGATATCTCTTAGGGTATAAAAATGAATAATGACTTCAAAATTAAACAAGGCAGAGTAACAGTTCTTATACAATGCTCTTTTATTCAACATGATATATCTAATTTTAAAGTTTGTTAAGTTAACACAACCGTAAAGATAACGAAATACAATTTAAAACAACAACATGTGTTTCTTTGATCTAGGAAACAATATGCCTAGTTTTCAAATAGTGGTTAAACTAGTATAAATGTAATCACAAAAGACACATAATGATTATTGAAAAGTCTTCCAAGAAGAGTAATGTTGAGATATAAAATAACTTTTTATAGCTGCTAGTATATACTTAACTTACCTGTTTTCATTTCAGACATTATTTGCTAAGGAATATTGCTGATAAACTTAAATTTCTATAATCAAGCTGTATATCTTATAAGAGGCGCTCACGGGTTTTTAATACATTAATAGGTTCTACTTAGGTAATGAAAGTAATTATACATACTGTCATTGGGTGCGTCCGGCCTGCAACATAACAATACACCACGATCAACTGACTATAAAGTAACATCAGTCAAAACATGAGACCATAAAACAAAGCATAAAACATGTGCTAAAAGATGTACTTGGTTGTATACCACAGCAGTTGCACTGTCGGTAGCATTAAAACAAATGCATCAATCAATGAAAACATGTATATCATACCTTGGTGTCATGCTTTCTTGACCCAGTGTTGCTGTTAAATAAAAATAGATATCATTATATTCTACCATGACTACCCAGACACTTTCATTGAAATAAGAAGGAAGCTTTTCATGGGATATGTACGCGAAATAACACGACAAGTGAAATTCCATCAAGCATTGTTCACAAAACACAATGCGACGGAAAAGTACCGTCAACGAAGTTTGAGAATAGAATTGCGTAAATAACCAACGGATTGCCGTTCTGTTGCTTGTTATCGAATTCTACTTTATATGGGAACTCTAAACTGCTGATTATTGATTATTTTCTTGTTTAATTCAATTTTTGTGTATGCCTTGATTGTGTAACAAACATCAAAATATCAATATACAGTCATATATTACATACTCATTCGCTTGATTCTTTCTGAAAGATAAAATTAATTGTTGTAACCTGCATAGCTCAGTAATGCGAAAAACGTTGTTCCCTTAACAAATTAATTAAAAAGATAGCTTAAATGGCTTAAGAAAATTTATGTTTTTTAGAATTCTCAAAGAATGGCACTTTTTAATTTTAGTTATGTGATGTTTCCTGCGTTAAAGATGTTGCAAATTCTATTTAGCCCACTAGTTGAAATTTACACAATGGACTTTTTTCTTTCAGGAAGTCAGCCAATGTGAATATAATGTAATTATTTCCTGTTTGTTATTTGTATTGTTTAGCAATCGGCCACGAGAGGACATACATTTGCGGGCCTGGTACCGACGGCAGCAGACGACAGAAACCACGGCAACGAGGGCGATAACGGTCGCCACGGGAACCAGGATGTAGATCAACACAGATGTAGCCTGTCCACCAGTCTGCTCCTGGGGAGAAACTGTAAGAACACCAGACGGTTACATCACTTTATTTCCATCTACCTTATATAAATGTAAATTTGTATTTTTACTGTTTTCTAAATTTCTTAAAACGGTCCACGTTGACTGTTAATAGTTTCGACAACGTGTTTCCTTTTTTCCTCGATCTATGAATATATGTCAATGTCTGTCGTTTTGATATTGTTTTTTATTTTTATATTTTATGACTTTGAATGTGTTTGCTTATATGTATAGGAAATCAGAAAATACCCAGTCTGGTCCCCCATGACAATGTCTGTGAGGCGAAAGCATGCGGCTTCGGGTCCATAAGCGCTGTATGGAAAACCCCATAAAGGCTAATATGGGCTTCCCATTGCACTACATTTTAACCCAGGCGTGCCAGTCGGGGCAACCAATGCCGCTACATTTTGAACCCAGACACACTGGTTTTGGCCTTAAACAGCACTACATTTCTTTTGTAAACACACCGGCCTGGACCTCCCAATGCACGATATTTGAGCCTTATCATATCGGTCTGGGCCTACCATGACACTACATGTTTAGCCTAAACGCACTGGTCTTGGCCTCCCATGGAACTACATTTTGAGACTAAACACACCGGTCTGGACCTCCCATGGCACTTTTTTAGCCGAAGTGTACCAGTCTGGGTTTTCAAGTGCACTACATTTTCAGTGTAAACACACCGTTCTAGGTCTCCCATTTTGAGCCAACTGCACACAACTGGCACAAACACGCATCAATTGGATAATCAATAACAAGTAATCAGTATATAAACTGCATACAACTTGCGCGAACATCTCCATCTGTAGCAAGGCGTATAGGCAAGGAAAATATGAAAAAGAGTCATTGTCGTACCACAAGCATTGCTAGCATTCTTGTGTTGGCCGGGCTGGCAGATTGTGTCTGTCGTGATGCCACTAACACCCTGGTATACGATAGAGCCGGGCTAAAACACCAAGACAACAAGTCAACATGGTGAAAAAGTGTAACATTAAACAATGTTGTAATAAATTTACTAGTATTGCTAGTGCAAATTTTTACAAGATAATAATATAGTTATGGTCGAATGGCGGTAACTCAAACTTACATAAGTCGAGCCGTTATATCGATCTCAATGTCCCTTTTTATATACATGTATATTCAAGCATGCCTCGATATTCAGCCATTCGATATTTTAGTAGTTTGATGTCATGGCCCCATCACCACCTTTCAAATGTTAATATAAATTAAAGAGTAGTTCAAAGGAAGAAAGTTGTAACAAATGCAGATATGTCAAGTGTAAGGACATCTTGGCAAAATGGCCTGTACAAAAAAGCAACACACAGAACAACACAAAAACACGTGGAACACTAAGACGAAACAGACGTTCAGATTTATTTGAGTGTTTCGAATTTTTTATAAGTCTAATTTATGATTTCTGAAATGATTTATCCAAGAAATGTTTAGTTACCGTCTATGACTTTCATTTAAACCAGTTTTAAGCTATAGCAAACCACACACTTTCGATACACTTTTGGAGAAGAAAAATAAATAAATGTGCATTTCCTCTCTTACCAAGCAACTTAGACGCTGAACAGAACGCTAGGAAAGTGAAAAGAAGTAAAATAAAAACAAGATGAAAATGATGATGGATGAACCCAATTTCACGACTCTCTTTTTATATCGGGTTTCAAGTTTTGTTAATGTAGATGCTATTATATGATTATAAACAACATTATTATATAACATAAAACAATGAATAAAAAGTAATTGTCTATGTTTGTCTTATTTCAATAAAAAAATAACAACAGTAAAATGTCTGACGTAATTAATGTGGTGTAGTGTGACGCGATATTTGCGTTTCTTACAGCATATGATCTTCAAAAATGATAATCATCAGAAAACCATAAATGGATACTCTTAGTTGTGCAGGTCCTTGGAGCTTCGAACTGAGGTTTACTATGCCCTTACTGTACCTGAGCATTTGCAAGTGGCCTAAAGAAGTTTTATGATTTTGATGCTGGTATACTAGATTAGTCATTTTATGATTTTTCTTCTGATCAAAATTAAAACTTTTACAAAAAATCGTATTAATTTTAAAATGGCAGTTTTCTAACTTGGCCTGCCTAATATAGCCAGAACAGATTATTTTGCAGTATAAATTTAAGATTCAGTCGACTTCGATGAATAATGTATATAAAGCAGGTTTTCGTTTATGCCAGTTTGTTAATCACACTTTGGTACATAAAGATCTCTTCAGAGCTGCAGGCGATCGGTAACCAGTAATAAACACACAAATAAAATGTAAAAAGGTATTTGAAAAAACATATGCTGTAGACGTTTAAGGAATATATCAAAGTATTACCACTGCAGTGAGGTTGTCGGCATTAAGTGTCATAATTTCACCAAGAACTTGTTTAGTTTTCACCACCGCACCATTTGTGGTGTCCTCCGTATAGTCTCTAGAACACAAACAGCCACATAGTCATTACTTGTAGTAAAGGCTACATGTAAACAAATAGTTTTTCTAATAACTGAATGTTAGTAAACTATGAAACAGTTAAATTATCAGACTGTGTCTCAAAAGATAGGTGGTACTTAATTTTATTTTAGTAATTGATAACCTATGAAAACTTTGCTTAGTTTGCCAATTAAAAATGAAAGCCGCCACAACAATGGAATAACTTACGCGACGTTCTGGAATTTGACATTCAGGGAGATAGTGTGAGAGAGTGTCGCTCGACGGCGTCGGTTTGTGTTGCGTGATTGACAAGCCGGGCTTCCAGCAAGGACAACATTATCACACGACTGACCCTGACAGAACCCTCTGTTGGCGTGGTAACGATTAGACGTCGTATTAATAAGAAGTTGGCGTATTATTTGCATGATCTTCTTTACAATAAGGTCGATAGCAAGTCTGGAATTGCAATCATCAATGGCCACCGCGTAAACGAAAGTTACTGTTATTTCAACACGCCTTGTGGGTGGTTCTTCTGAAATACCAGAAGTTGGAACATATTAGAATCAAACAATATTATAAAGACTGTATATAATGCAAATGATTTAAAATTAAATATTTGAAAAAAATGTTATTGAGAATTAAAAGTTATGTAAGAACAGTAACTGCCGTTTGACACAAGTTGAACCCCTCTTTAAGACTTAGTCTCAATACAACCGAGGCTATTGTTTTCTCGTGCAGGCTATGCTTCCTGAGGGCTTTCTCTTTCATCAGTTTAATAAAGGACTTCTCTGAGATTTGCTTAAATTCGGAAACAGGGACAAACATTTACAAATGCATAATAATCAATGTTACATATAAAGGACTTTGACCAGAGACAACATATTTATTTATTTTTTGCCTAACACTACAAAGAAATGTCACTATTATGCTGCTGCAGGGTGACAAGAAGCCAACCTTCAGGTGTAATGGGAACGGTACATATTGTTGCCCCTGACTGGGTGGACGTGAAACCAGTCGGACACGCCTTGCAGAAGTTAGGTTTCACAACGCCATTGTCGTTAAACTCCCCCGCAACACAGGCCATACAAGTTTTGGCGATCGTGTCGTATCCTTGACCCAGATCGCACCTGTCTGATGAAAGCAAAGAATTAAGACGGATATATATAGTACTTCATGTGCATGCACATGTAAACGATGAACTGACTATAAAACTCTGACTAAGTTACAATAATCATTGCAGAAAATTCAAATCGCTTAATCTGAAATATATATCAGCAATTTAGAAAATGTGAAAATATATGTTTGTTTGAAAATTAGACCTCAAGCGCAGAGTCTTGGTTAAAAACAATAATGTATTAAATGTATTATGGGCCTTGTGGTTTCAGACAATAATATTTTTTGCAAATACATTTCATAATAGGACCTATTAAGTATTATGCAAACATAACCAAAGAATATTTCTGTCAAGGTTTGGAAAAATCATGTAAGCCATATCACAGGATAAGTTAAAATGTTAATGGAGGACCGACAACGCATGATACAGTGTATATGATGGACAAAAGCCGGTCATAAGGGGTTTAAACCAATTAAACAAGGTACTTAGACACTAACCAACACACTGCAGGATGTTGTTGGATCGGTTGGCGAGGGTTGTGGTCCCATTGGGGCAGTTGGGACATGTAGGTTGGTTCAGCTGGCTGTTGTACGTGCCGAGACCACATGGCCGGCACTCTGTCGTCCCACCCACTACCATGTAGTATGTGCCGGTCGGACACAAGGCTGCAACGAGAGGTATGTGTGGTAACACCTTTATAAGCTAGTATGTGACACTTTCAGTGATTTTATAAGCTATGTGGCACGTTTATTGATGTTATAAGCTATGTGGCACTTTAAGTGATTTTTCTGCCTGAGCCTTAAATGCTAGGCAAAACAATGAACATTATGTTTGATAATTTAATAAGCTTTCTTACACTTAATAAATATCATTTTCATTAAGTTTTGAAAAGTGTGAGTAATTAACAAAACACCAGGAGGTGCTTTTAAGACTGTTTTACTATTACTATCTAAAAGAAATGTAGCCTGGTGATTTACACTATTTTAATCACTCTTTGAATTGCAAAAGGTTAGAAATTTATCCAGTCTTTTTAGCACTTTCTTAAACAAGAAGGCCAAAAGGGCCATGGGTCGCTCACCTGAGGAAAAGGTCAAAGGTGACAGTGGAGCCATTTACAGAGGGCCACTTATGTTGTA
>Ga0224511_10004190_pt1 | contig 10793 bp, 7 predicted proteins | sample SF_May12_sed_USG_2_FD_169988 | JGI IMG/M metagenome (GOLD analysis project Ga0224511, IMG submission 169988) | Sediment microbial communities from San Francisco Bay, California, United States - SF_May12_sed_USGS_8_1 | ecosystem: Environmental > Aquatic > Marine > Sediment | place: USA... | reverse complement strand
TGGGATAGCTCAGTGGTAGGGCACTATGGGATAGTGGGATAGCTCAAAGGTAGGGCACTATGGGATAGTGGGATAGCTCAGTGGTAGGGCACTATGGGATAGTGGGATAGCTCAGTGGTAGGGCACTATGGGATAGTGGGATAGCTCAGTGGTAGGGCACCATGGGATAGTGGGATAGCTCAGTGGTAGGGCACTACAGTATAGGATGCAGGATATAGATCAGTGATTAGATTGCTGTGAGATGACGGAAAAGATCAGTGGGTATGGAACGTTAGAGTATGTAATAAATACCATAGAGCACTCACATCAAAAGTTATATCTATTAAAAGTAATGCTTTTGAGATAATTATCATTCATGCTATAGGTAACCACCCAAAAATGGCTTCTCCACTGACCTCCAAGTTTTTTTTCATATGGCGTCTTGACAGGTTAGCATGGAGCACCACCGTCAGTATCAACTGATGCACATAAGGCTTGCTTCTCTCGAAGTTTTATTGTGAGGGAAACTCACCAGGTTCTCAGGATCTCATCAGTGTGAGTCCATCGGGCTATCGCCGAGCTATCCCACTATCCCTGTGGCCGTCTTGATAACAAACCAGGTTGTTTGTGTTGTTCGCAAGAGAGGACAAATCCCAGTGATGCAGGATTGTGCAATCTAATTCTATCGCAAACACCCATTTGATCTCTAACTGAGTGATGTATTTAGGAACCTCGACTTTCTCACGCAGAGAATTGTTATAGGAATGTTGATGATTACTCACTGTTTCATGTAAACGGGTACCTCCCAACGCGGCACGCCAAGTACCTCCCACCCTGTGAACCTCCCACTCCGAGACATACCATATCAGTAAGCAACATCTATCTATACGCGAGCAGTCTATCATCATCCGTGGTAAGATGCAGTGTGTTTACCTACTTCCCCTTTTGCCTCTACTGGCTATAGCAGACATAACCCGTGGTAAGTGCTCCATCAGGTTCTCCAAAGTAATTCTAAAGCGCTTACAAGGAGCCGACTCTTAGTTCTTAGTTACTGTTTTGTAATTTGTTTTTATATGTTTATAATTCACCTATGTTAAGTGCATTCGCATGCTCGGGTTTCGGCGGCTGAAACCGGGTTTTTAAACGCATTCTCAGTTCCACTGCTCAAAAGTGCGCCCGAAAGGTGCGTTTTTACAAACCATGCATCTCAGCCGCGCCTGAAAGTGAATTCGATCACGCGAAAAAAATTCAGCGGCACGGAGTGGGTGTGCTAGGTTATGAAGTGTTAATTTTATTAAAATGTCAAGGTTATCTATTGATGGGTTACTTATTCCATGGTAATTTCTGCTTGCGTTGTTGCTGCAGGAGACAAAACGCAAATTTTTCTGTCCTCAGACACGCAAGATCTTGAGAGAGGACGACTTTGATGCACCCAAAAGTCCTTGCCTTTGTCAACTACACCTATCCGTTCGTGTCTGAAATCTTTTGTCTGCATCTGACCAAAATCACGCGAATACACCTAATTTTTTCTGATAAACGGTTCGATGAAATGTTCGATAGGCATCATTTCATCCTAGCTTGTTGGAATGCTAGATCACAGAAATTAATTTCTTAACCAATTGTACCTATTAGTATTCGTCGACATAATATTTTCTTAGAATTGAGGTTCATCCAAAGAAGTGGACATTATTAAAGTTGACATGTTTTAATACGGTGCATCCGTGGTTTTCCAGTAGCACACAGATCCCACAGATGTCCTGTCACGTTATTGCATCATAGCTCATTTAAATTACAATACATACATCCAGAAAGACCATTCTGACTACGGCACAATGCACAGAATTGATGTGTCATTCACAGATAATGGATTTATGGTCTTATAGCATATAGTCATGTGACCTTATGTCACAAATCATGTGATCTATGTGACAGATCAGATAACTTGTGTCACAGATCACGTGACTTATGTCATTGATAACCTGCCATCGCTTTTATGTGACCGCTTTTATGCCACAGATTCGACCAGCTGTACCCTCACTGTGAAGAATGAGCCGGTGGTTTTTTCGATTGAACCCGGAACGAACTGTGAGAGTTACTCCGTAAATTTCGGCAGCCAGGTTAGTTCAGGAGAAACACTTACATAAATGTTGAGAACTTGCCTTGGGCAGTGTCACTGCATGGGACAACAAGTTTACCAACGAGTTAATTTCTAGGTCAGTCACAATAGCTCGGTGGAAGAGTGAACACATCTCATTGCCTGTTCTCTCCGTGGCCCAAGTTCAACTCCCGGCCTTCAGGGGATTTTTCCCTGGCTGATCACACTCCGCTGACCCGACCTGAGCCAGCGTGGCATTCTACAAGTGAGCTTGTTGGTATTGCTAGCAATAGCAATTAATGTTGTAGGGTTGGCTACATCGCTCCTGCCTCCATTTGTGATAGGTCGGTGAACACACTTACGTCATGAAACTAGGACATGTTGCGCATCTTTGAATGGAAAAACAGGTTGCCGCAACCAATTGCGGAAAGCTCTCCCTAGTGTATAAGTCCAATCAGGCCAAAATCACGTAGATGTCGTTATAACTCACTTCAGCTTAGGGAACTCGGACCATAAAAACAAAATCATGCATCTTACGTTGATGTTTAGTCTCGCACTCAATAGGCTGACGTCACAATTTTGTCGCGATTAATGGATGATCTTGTATTACCGTAAATGCAGATGTGATATGGCAGGTTTTCATGACTCGCAGCTTGTCATGGTGTCGTGTGATAGTAAGCCCCTTCAGCTACTCCCAACGACAAGGGAGAGGTGAATCTTTAACAACTGTGTAGTGATTTTCAGCCTTACCCACGCTGGTTGGGACCTCCGTTTTTATACCGTGGTGGTTCAGACCTACACTAGCAATCAGGAGTAAGGAGCTTGCTAAAGGTCCAAACCAAAAAAATGCTCCGCCGGCAATGAGGCTCGAACCTGCAATCTATAGATCGCGAATTCGGGTTTTTTACCAGTTGAGCTAGCATGGCCTCCCAAAGTTACATGTAAAATAACAGCGTGTCATCCTAGCTGATCTCTGTTTGTGGAGACAAGACTGACCTGAAGGATCATGTCATGAAATATCAGGTGCCTCTTTTACAGACAGAGATAAGAGACTGTAACAATGGAAGTGGGAGTCGCTCTAGTGATGGGGACAGTGACCAGAATGGGAAAGGTGGAAAGCTCGGTCAACTGATCGGGAATCGTGACAAGAGAATGGCGATATCTTCTAGTGAGTTCTGATATGTATATGGGTGGGGCATGCAGTGAACGCTGTCAAGTGGGTGGGACAATGAGTTCCGTCATGTATATGGGTGGGGCATGCAGTGAACGCTGTCAAGTGGGTGGGACAATGAGTTCTGTCATGTATATGGGTGGGCGGTGAACTCGGCCATGCGGATGGGTAAGATACTTATGGTGAGTTCTGTCATGTATATGGGTGGGCGGTGAACTCAGCCATGCGGATGGGTAAGATACTTATGGTGAGTTCTGCCATGTATATGGGTGGGCGGTGAACTCGGCCATGCGGATGGGTAAGATACTTATGGTGAGTTCTTCCATACTTTGGATAAAGTTATTGTATTTTCTCTTTGAATTCGGTTATGTAACATCTTTGTAATTTCTCTATTTAATTTTTTTCTAGAGAGAAAATTGAGGCTAAAGCGAATGTTAGGGTCCACTGGCAAGGATAGAGGAGGGGTACGTAATAACATATGTAACTCACACCATTGACATAATAAAATAGGGTCTGTATGTCCGTTCCTCCGTTACTTCCTCTATAGATTATATAAGATAACAAACTCGACCCGTTCGTCAGAAACACACTATTGCATTTCCTACCTCTGTTGGGTAGTCTAGACCAGCTTCTAACTAAAAGGGCCAACTCAGACACTAGGCAATTTAATGCGTTAAGAAAACCATGCAAAATGGGACGGAGTTGCAAATGCGACTATCTTTGCAGAAATGAAACAATTGGGCTCGTTTTCTGCAAAGTTGTGAGAACTGCTGCCAACAACATGACAAGTTGCTTAAGTGCAGCTGTTTTCATTTCTATCGATAGATCGGTGTCGTTGTTGTTGTCGTTGTTGCAGTTATCAATGCTGCAGTTTGCTGTGGTTACCATTCTTGTCACCCTTGTTGTATCTTTCACTGTTGTTACCACGCCAGCATTGCCCAGCAGCCTATCGCAAGCAAAAATACATGTTTTAACAGATGATGAGTGTACGAGGGACACAGCAAGCAGTAGAGCTAATACCCCACTAGCGTTGTGATGTTGCAGTAAGCAGTAGAGCTAATACCCCATGAGTGTTGTGATGTTGCTGTTGTTAATCATATTTTCTTTTGTTGTAGTTGAGTACCACGGCGCTGCCGACTAATGATACTACTATAACACCCGGATTTCGATTCGCCTTTGATCTTGCCAGCTGTTCCTGTGCTCCAGCCATGCAGGTCATCTGTACCGAATAATACATGTAACACTGCCGATAACAGGTTTACATGTAGTGACACCATCAATTCAAAGGACCTGTCTATTCTGAAACATCTTCGGTCAAATTCATGGTCTCTTTCTTGAACGAATATTTTCTGTTAATTGGGGTGGATTGCTATATTTTGTAGGCTACAGGACTCCATTAGGGGATATATTTTATTTCTGATATTGTGATCGCAGACCTTTAAGTTGTTCAGTCGCCCGGTCGATTTATTGATTATGAACTTATCCTTCAATGGATACGGGGCTAAAAAAATGATCTGGCACCATGCATGGGCGTGATTCAAGCGCTCTCAGTGAGTTTAGTTCTTACCTAAGCAAGCATTCGACGATTTTTCATAACTCATCGCGTATCTGAAAGGTCTCCCAGCATAATAGTTGCCCGATCGGTCGCCGCCTGATGACCGATTAGTCGACTCGGGGATTATCATTGATAAACCATGTACCGGATCCAATTCCCAGCTACGGCGGAGTATTTCAAGGGATTTTTCCCTGGCTGATCGCACTCTGCCAACCCGTCCTGAGCCAGCGTGGCAAAAAATGGCTCAATCTCCGCTCAATGACACCACACAACCTGGGGACAGCGAGGAGGAAGGCCGAAGTCCAACCACGGACCGACGATGGCTGATCGAAAAAAAAAACAACCATGTACCAGGTATACATGTACCGAGTGAGCGTAGCAAAGGAGTGAGATGTTTGTTTGTGCATGTAAACGTTTCTTAACCAGAGTTTCTTCATGGATTGAGGTGTCCCTATATGTAGGCATGGTGACTAACAATAAATTGACTCATCTACATATTTATATAATCATCTTTTCAAAGGAATTCGAATTTAACGATAATTCAGGTATATAATTATAGAAAGCTCATAAAAATTGTTTTTTTTTATTTTTAACACAATACATAGTAATTATATTAATACATGTATTTTATTTTTATATTTGAAAATACATTTTAGGTTTGCCTATGGCTAATGCATAGACGTGTCTGATAATGTTCATGGCACTGACATAAAGGAATATGGCATGAACAACATACAAGTTGTGATCTATGTCACGCATCCATGACACGGCGATTCTGGGATATGCATGGTCATTTCATTCGTATTATGTAACTCGCCTAAAGGAATATTATTTAGGTCAAGGTTTTTCACTGAGGTAATGTATAAGCGACCCACCTTATAATTATAATGCTTTCAATGCAGTTGTTACATACGCCATCTGATCTATGTAGACTGATTCGAGTGTGATAGTAGTGCGTTTCAGATAATTTAGGTGATTACTGACAGCCAAAACATGGGTGGGGTAGGGAAAACACTTAAATATGCTGTGAAAGTGAATTAAGTCGCCGTGAGAGAATTATCATGACACATTGAGCTGATAGGGCAGATTGCATGGAGAGGTGATTGTCAAGCTAACAGCGGAAAGTGGTGATACCGAGTATTTCAATTAAGCCAATAAACTGATCATATCTTTCACGAGTTAATTGTTCTGCCAATAAATCCAGCCGTGTTTTATTTACTTTCGCTCAGTGCATAAGATCTGGGAGACACAGAGGAGTGGAGTCCAAACGGCTGAGTGCGTCCAACTTCCATAAAAGCTGCAGGAGAATTTGTTGTGTACTGACCAGAAAAAGACTCTCCCAGCATTTAGCGCAGATGAGCAATAGTATTCCAGAGTTTTATTGTGATTGGGAGACTGCAACACACAATAATTATCTCCGATGTGTTAGAGATAGGCCGGACGCATGGAGGAAAATCCCACTTCTGCTTGTTACTACTAGACAGTAACCAAAAGGACAATGGCTAATCAAGCATAGGCTATGTGTGCACAATCTACTGTTAACAGGCAAGACTTATGTGCCCTTGTCCACAAGCACTTCTGGTCTAGTAGCCGAAGTAAAGCAGAAGTGGGTTTCTTTCGATGAGGCTTGGAGTCCCAGAGTATATCAGGACAGGAGGACATTGGGTTATCAATGCTCCCACCACAACATACTAGAAACGCTGTTGCCCAATTGATCAGCAAAACATAACATGTATACAAATTTAGTAGTCAAGCAATGTACAGTGATGGACACTGCTGGCTGGCAGGAGCAAACAACCTGCTCAGATGCTCATCAGTGATATGTTATTGAGTTCATATGCTAGCTCGTCGGGCATTTATGTAGTGTCAACTGAATGTACCAGAAGCCTGAATTTACAGATATAACTTACATGTAGGTCCATGGTCACTGTTTGGCCCAATGATATGACCTTTTCATAGTCAAATCAGAATTAGTCGGATACGCTTGTTAATTCACCAGTTTTAATTAAGCACAGAATAGGCTGAACTTACACTTATAATGGGCATTTGGTAGTATCAAATAATGGTATAAAATATCCATGTCGTCTGATTTTTTTGAATTAGTACTGTCTGTAGGCATGCTGCAGAATTAATACTTATTTTATGGTATAAGCGAAGTTGTAATCTCATGATAACGTTGAGATCAGACGAAGAGAGAAATGAGACAACTCCGATCGTTACCAACCGGATATGATGCGCAACTAAGCAGCTGTTGAAAAGCTTAGCTCACCGTGAGTGGCCAATAGGCTACTGTCTCTATTCGCCGTAAGCGCAAAACCCTTGATCCGCTACAATCTATGAGGTACCAAGAAATTGCCTGAGATTCTCTCGTCTGCCTTCTTGAAGTTGATTTTATTCTGCCCGTTGATGATTGATCAGAACCAGGGCACTGTCTAGAGCGCACATCCTCTGTCGAAAAAACCTGGCACCGTTTCAGAAAAGCATACGAGTAGGTTTCATGCTATCATCATTGATATTCTTGCCTACTTTGTCATTTCATATGTGACTCACTCAGCCACTGACTGAGTGACTCGCTGTCACTGTCAGTGTCACACTCACTGACTCGTGACTGATACAGTGATAGTGATATTCATTATTTTGCCACCCTTTTCTAGTTCTACCCTCTTCTTCTAGTCCAGTTTAAAACCTAACGGTCTTAACTTGAAGTGCAAGTTAAGTTGAAGTAACTAATATTCTAGTACTACTAACTTAGTAACTAGCAGTAGCAGTTACCTCACTTCTCAATTGAACTAGGGGGTTCATTAACAAATATGAAATAACAGTTGAATTTAAACTTTACTAAGTTAAAGATTAGAATTTTTAATTTCACTCGGTCAATAGAGTAGTCTGTTGTCCGATGTTCTAGTTTAGAGTCTAGTTTTTAGCCTAGGAGCTTTTCTGGTAGCTTATGCATCAACTACTTCAAAGGCGTTGCTGACTTGCTCTAACTAGACTAACTTAGCCTATACCTTGAAAACTAGTTACTACTCCTGATTTCACAGACTGGCCCGCAGTTTCACACCAATGCTTCCCAACCAATACCTGAAGGAGGGGGAGAGAAAGAGAGTGTGTGCGCGTGTGTCCATAGGGTGGGACAGTATCAACTTCTGTTGGATGCTTTGTCCAGAGGGCGTAGCTTGCTAGAGCTAGTGATTCCAGATATAAACTGTCTGTATAGAAACTTTCTGTGTTCAGGAATCTCCTTACTATACGGCGCTGTCGTTCTGTCGTCTACTAACCAATGTGCTAAGTAACTTAATTTTAGACTAGTTAAGGCGGGAGTGACTAAAATCATCCTCATTCCTGATCATCATGAAATCACAACCACAATTAATTCTCAGTCCTTGTGGCTGACTGAGTACTGTTGGTTCTAGAAATCTTGGCTCAGGATGGCTTGGATGCCCGCAGTATGGAACCTGGCCCGCACCTACTCACCTCAGATAATGCTACCTGTAGCCATGGTGATCGGATATGTTGGCTACAAAATTGAATCGAAATTCTCACGGCACAGGGAAGAAAAGAGTAAAAGTGTAGTTGTAAGTTCTGTTTTCAGCGACCGTATTAAGACGGGCTCGATATGATATTGAAGTTTACTACAGTGTGCTCGTCGTCTGGAATTCGGATTCTAGTTGTGTAAAGTTTACACTGTGACTTCTTTCTAGTCTCACTTTGTATCCTGACCAGTATCCGTGGTATGCAAGTGCCCTGACTGGTGTCAGGGGTATGCAGGTACTCTGACCGGTATCAAGAGTATGCAGGTACCCTGACCAGTGTCAGGGGTATGCAAGTGCCCTGACTGGTGTCAGGGGTATGCAGGTACTCTGACCGGTATCAAGAGTATGCAGGTACCCTGACCAGTGTCAGGGGTATGCAAGTGCCCTGGCTGGTGTCAGGGGTATGCAGGTACTCTGACCGGTATCAAGAGTATGCAGGTACCCTGACCAGTGTCAGGGGTATGCAGGTCTCGAGAATTAACAACATGTATTTTGCTATTACTGCGGCGGATTCTTAATGACAAGCTCCATTTTGGCTAATGGTCTCTAGTGTATTCATTCACTTATAAAAGATCTTACTCCACAGCGTGACTTCTTATCGTGATTGTATTAATTTTCAGCTTCAACTAAAAACAGAGTGTTACCGTGTTTTCTTTTCTACAATTTTGTGACTACTAGCAAACCAACATACAAACACCCCAAAGGCTTCACTCAGACAAACTGCGTGTTTTTACGCCCTCTACTTATAGGCTCTTTTTGTCTGTTGCAAGTTTGAACAATATGTCCACCCTAGAAAGTCTAACTGTCACCAGTGTGTAAACTCGACTTTAGGAATACTGCACTCACATTTTTCTGCTTCATTCTCGGATTTTCTCTTGGCAGGAAACGCGAGCGGAGAGATCTCTGGACTGTCCCGACCCGACTAACGTTCCCAGTCTGCGGAGCCATGTCGATGTTCCAAATACCCTAGATACTAATAATCCCGAGCGACTGAGACGCCACTGACTGCGCGAGGATACTAGCTAAGAACAACCGAGTGAGAGCCCATCTCCATATATTATGTGTTAACGATTCTGATCTGAGATACGGTCATAGAATGTGTGTCTTTTCAGTACTGTTATCTTTACAACTGTCTGTACACTTCAGTAATTTTAGCGGGTGAACAGTTTCGACTTTATTGGATGTACAACTTGATTGAAACCTTTTACTGCCCATGATCCATGTATGACAGTATGTCCGAAAGAAATAACGCGTTGGGAGATTAGGCTTAAGCGCATGTGCCAAATAGGAGAACACAACTCCGCTAGCGACATTACCCACTATCTATATGTTTTTATATAGGGGGAACGTGTATGTATGCGATACACGCTCAGTTTAAAATTAAGTTTTATAGCTCAGATCAGTTGTCTATCAAGTAAATCACTGAAATAAATCAAAAGCGTGTAACTAACTGCTGGTCACACTGAAAGTTTATCGTAATTTTCTAGCAGCTAGGAATTGTCTTCCCTTGAGACTTTGCGTTTCCTCATATCAGCCTATAGCGAGTGAACACAATGGATCAATCAGACTGATAAATATTGATTCCAATAGTCTCAAGGCCATCACAGAAGTGAGATATTTAATCTATTGTACATTGTTTCGCCCCGCTTAGATCCTATTGCATTAAAAGTTTGTCTTGGAAGTGTGAGATGCTGGTATATTCCGTATCACAGCACGGGGCAACCATGGTTATAGGACCAAAGAAAATACTGCTTATAAATAGGGAGAACATAGACCGGTGTATATATAGCTGTGGCAGCGTGAGTTGGGAGAACATAGACTGGTGCATATATAGCCAAGGCGGCAGTTTATGGTGGGGCCAAGGCACACTCGGATAGGTGATTAAGAGAGACCAGATGATAAGTTTCCCGGCAGTCATGACTTAGTATGTGTGACTCATGCACTGAGAGTTCTGAGTTTGAATTTACCAATGGTGACACTAAGTCCACTTGACGTTAATTCGCTCCCGAGGATCAGCTAAGTCTCCCAATTAGACAAGGGGCAAGCTCCATGACTATGCACAGGATATGATCAACTTTTATATGAACAGAATCAGCACGAGCCTCCGGTTTGTTTCACCATAGAAATGAGTAGGCCTCCGTTATTTAACACGGCGATCCAAAACCAATGAGTGAAAAAACAGAGTGAGGCCGAACTGGGCTCCGAGTTGAACCAGAAGTCCCTGGTCCTTATCCCCACATATCGGTCAGCATTTAGTCCGCAGTACAAGGCTGACTCTGTGGATAATCTCATGAAGGTCTTACATCATCACAATGAAACCGTTTTATTGGACTCACTGTAAATTTCATTGAAGCCGTAGACACCATCGTCAAAGGAATGGATGCTGGCCACCAAACCATCACTTCATATCAATACTCATCCCCGTGTGCTGGCCACCAAACCATCACTTCATATCAATAC
>Ga0224511_10004189_pt1 | contig 10793 bp, 2 predicted proteins | sample SF_May12_sed_USG_2_FD_169988 | JGI IMG/M metagenome (GOLD analysis project Ga0224511, IMG submission 169988) | Sediment microbial communities from San Francisco Bay, California, United States - SF_May12_sed_USGS_8_1 | ecosystem: Environmental > Aquatic > Marine > Sediment | place: USA... | reverse complement strand
GTTGAAAATGTGTGGCCCGCAAATTCGACTTTGTTTATTTACGTTTCGACTCATTGACTCGAAGCAGTTAAATAGCTTGACTACAATCGATACTCTCAATTGACTCGGTGGTGCAGTGGTAACGTATCCGCTTTGGGTGCAAGTGGTCCCGGGTTCAATTCCAGGCTCCGGCAAGGGTTTTATGTTTGATTTTTTGTTCTGTTGTTGTTGTGTTTTTACTTTTTGTCCAAAACACATTTGTCATAAACATGTGCAATTCCTTTTGCAATTTTAATTTATTTAGTATACTTAACATATTGCAAGATTTGTGACCGATTATAAGAGTATAAAGATACAGACCTAGCATCTTTAAGTAAACACTCAGAACAGAACATTACCAGAAAGTTTAGAAGTAGTCGTAGTCGTGGGAAGAGCAGTTGTTGTGGTGGGTTGGGTAGATAATGGTCTATTGTCTGACGTCGTGCTTGGTGATTTGGACGTCGTAGCACTGTCTGTTGTTGAGTTAGGTAAACTGGACGTCGTAACACTATCCGACGTCGAGCTTGGTACATCAGCAGATGTAACGAAAACTGTCGTTGTCGTAAAACTTGTCAATGTACTGTCTGTAGCAACAGGGGATGTGCTATTTAAAGGCATTGTCGACGTAACGTAATCTAAGATCGGTGTAGAGTCAGTCGGATCTGACGCAGGCAACGACCGGCTATGAACGGAGACGGCGCCAGGTCCAACTGTGGTCGCCGTAGTCGCCATGCGGGTTGTTGTGGTTGCGACTGGGCGATTACAGAGATCAGTATCACAACAGTCGAGAAAAATGCTTCTTGCCCCTCTCTCAATATCTTCCTCTTCTTCCGCAATATCAAACTCTTCATCCACCAGGCTACGTCCGACCATCTCTCCAAAGCCAAATCCGGATCCGTCACACACCTAAACAGTTTTACGTTGAGAATTCGAATGGCGGTAAGTCTTTATAGAAATCTTTACTAATACTGGTACTATATGTTATCTTTTAATTTTACTTTGGGATAACAACTTTTTTCAAATTGGTCCTTAAAACAACCGGCATAAATCACTTTAAACATCAAAGGGGTATATAATATATGTGTTTAATCATACAACAGTTATAAATGAATTACCGACCGTTTTATCCTCGCATGACATACGGTACTCGTGGCGTCCATTTGACGTTTTGAGTTCCTTCCACATGCAGATCTAGAAAATTGAACACACAAAAAATACTTAAAACGTGGTGGGTTTTTTCTCACACCTCCATATAATTTGTGTTAAAGACATCTTCAATTGTGTTTACTTCGTGTAAGTAAGAGATGTACTTTAACCCATGTGTTGTTTATGCCATGGTTTGCGAGCTCAACATCATATTTGACTTAACTCAGTTAACTTTGTACGCACTAGTCGGTTAGGATTACATTGTCGTTATCAGAGTCTTCTTAAGTTTTGGATTGGACAAACAACTCGCGAGAACATGGTACTTCTTTTAAAATAAATAAGTTAATTTCTGATATAAATCAACAAAGCAACCGGTTCGGTTGATATATTATAACTACTTAGACCTTCATGTCAAGTTTTATCGCGAATAATCTACGACCATATCATCGAGGCAGTCTTGACATTCTGGCAGAGAAAGACAGTCCTTGATGAGAGGACATCCATCCATTATTGTACAAATCTATAAGTATTAGTGTTCTGCACTTGACACTCTTGCAGAACAAGTTAACTCGCCTGTCCGATAGAACACACTGTTGTGTTGTCGCAGTCGGTGACATTGGTCACTGAGACGGGGCAACTATAGCACCGGACAGCTGGGAAGGACAAAATGTTATTGATGATGATATTAATAGCTTTGGTGTAAATATCATTGCATTTATATGTAGAATTTAAAAAAAAGATGATGTTTTTGAACCAGTTTCGTATAAACTATAAACTATAAACTAAAAATTATACAGAAAGTTATTAAATTGATTAGCAATTGACTTTCAAAAGCATTTTAATTAAATTGTAAAAATGTGTAAAGATCTTGTTTTAATTCGGTGTATGGTTGATCAAATAAAATTTAAGTCGGCTTAAAACTTACGACAGTTCCCACAGTATCGGACACACGTGGAATTGGAAAATCTCGGATCATCACACAAATCTGGGTGTGTCTTCGCCAGCAGTACACAGGCAGTGGTATCCCAGTCATCGCAGACTGAAGCTGTGACACAGAATATGTATTTTAAAAAATATGAGAAAAGATAAGGTGCCCCAGGAAGCATAGATTGCATTGAGAAAATAACTGCCTCTATTTTTGTAATAATTGCATTTTCTGCCTTCGGAGTAAGAACGGCGCTCTTGCTTTTGTTCTATAAACTATTTATCAGGGGCTTTATGACGTCATAATATTTATTTCCAGTTTGATATTGTCTGCATTCGGATTTTTGACGTCGGCGTGTGCTGTTGTTACATGCGTATGGTCTTTTTATTTTTACATTTTTTCACCGTCAAATAACTGTTACGATTCCGCTATATAATTAACTTTCTCTCAACCTAACATATTAAGGGAAGGATGCTATTGTTTTAATCTATACTTACCATTTATTTATTTATTTGTTTGCATTCTACCATGAATCTGTGATATTTTGTCACAAATAACAGACATGTGTGCTTTTGATTCTCTTTCTTCTGCCTTTTCTTAAATCCACCTAAAGGCTTTCCCTTTCATTAGTTTTCTATCCCTTTCTTGTCGTTTTGTGCATCATCGCAGTGGCCTGGGTAGACAGCGTAAATGCATTTTCTTTTCATTTTCTTCTTCAAATAATGTGTGAGTTTTGCTATAGTGGAAAATTGGTTTAAACACCCAGTGAAAGCCATTGACCGTACCAAGGAGGTAACTCAATGTTAGTTTGAGGATTCATTTGATAAAGAAAAGTAGTTTTATATTAAATGTTCGTTATGTCTTGTTCTGCGTGTTTCTTATTGTGCTAAATGTTCTTTTTTGTACAGGCCATTTTGTCAAGGTGCCCTAAAAGTTTACCTTGTCGGTTTTTATGCAACATTATTATCTTTAAACATCTTTTTATTGTATATATAATGTTACAATTGATATGGTGCCTAAAGGTGCAGTCACTACAGCGTATGCCAGTGTATGATCATACGTTCGCATACGCAGATATGCGTTAGGGGTACTCTAGGCATACGTCGTGTACGTTCCAAATACGCTAACATACGTCGTTATACGTTGTTAAACGCAGAGGCTAAATTAATTTTAGACAATGTCAAAAATATGCAGCGTATGCGAGCGTATTGTCAAGCTCCTCCCAATGCAGTTGATTTTCTTTGATCTTTTAATAAGGTTTTTCACAAACCGGAAGTATGCTTTCTCTTGTATTTACTATGTCAGCTTGTCACCTGACAATATAACCCTAATCAAATGGATAAATTTTGACCATGGACCGTTATAAATGACCATGATTGACAGTGTCCATTTCTGGCCGTTGTGCTAGATGTTTAGTGCATTCATGCTTTGTCTATTATACTTGGGTTGTTTTATTTTATTTTCTCCAGCAAAACCTACATAAAACGAAATAATGTAGAATCACTTTGATTTTTTGTCCAAAAGATAAGGATTAATAGAATTAAATTAGGAAAGTAGAATGTAAATTTTGTCCCGAAGTTTATATTCATACTATGACATACCTTCAAGAAATTATTTTGAGATCTGTCATAATCTTTTATTTTGGTAGTAATTTGATTATAAAAGTTTAACGTTTCTTACTTAGCTAGGATAGTAGATTTGTTAACGATAATTCAGTATTTACATTGACAACATCTCCTATGTGTGTTATTCTGGTTCCAAGTAGACCACGTATGCATGTATGTTTTAGTTTATTGTAAACATATGTTACAGTTACTTCAGTTTTACAAAAATGCCCACTTATTAAAAGTCTAACTGACATCGAGTGTTATGATGAAGTAAAACAACTCACGACAGTTCCCACATGTCTTTCTGCACGAGTCGTTTGCTAACTTCGAGTTTTCACATGGGTTAGTACCGGAGTTCTTCAGAAGCTCACAAACACGTGGATCGCTATCTACGCAAGTGTCGTCTGCTGCACGTATCACATGCACAGTGTAAGCCCCAAGAACTGAAAGAATGATAGATTTACACTTGATAGAGTCCAATGTGATCCACTGTTCTGAAAATGAATAGTTATTTTCTCTTATTAGCGAAAGAAGATTTTATCTTAGTACTAACTGTAAGCAAATTGACAATGTTCTACTAGTACTTCACTTAACTTCACTCAACTTGTTAATGACATGGTAAACAAATGTTTACAGCAGTCTAATAGGCATTCATTATGATGGTTTGGCACCAAAAATGGCCACAAAACAATTACAAAAAGGTAAAGCAAAACAAATGTTCACATATCCATGTAAAAAAGGAAAAAGGTTTAGTAAGTCAACTTCTCTTGGCTGGTTTTGTTAACGTAAACCACAAAACGATAGAACGCAGTAGCACACTTCAATCATAATTTTGTTTGAAACAGTTTATGGCAGTAAGGAAAGCTATTTAAGCGTTTACACTTTTATACATCAGAACACAAACACACTAGAGCTTGTCGCCGAATGTGACAATTGTCCCCGCCGAGAGCCTTGACAATGGGCCATAACTTTTGAACGAAACATGTTACATCGAATTTCCGCCTTCATGCACAACTAGGCATTAGACCAAGTTTCACCAATTACCCACCAGTGGTGTTGGAGGATTTGCATTCACGATTATTTCGGATAAATTACCCATAATAATAGCATACATGTAGGTGTTCTTGTCCTAGAGTTGGTTATTCTTATGATTCTTATTGAAAAATCAAGAAGAATCTTTATATGCCGAGTAAATTTCAAAGCCAGTTTTTAAACATGAGTAACATTGAATTAACGAAAAGTTTGAGTAGGAGGTCAAATCGAATTAGCAATTATTTTGCATTGTACTAGCATCGCTTTCTTGGATTGTTGTATCAAATTATCACTAGTTTTATTAAAAGTTTCTAGTGGGGCCAAACAAGACCGCAATGCTTTAAGTCTATAATGATTTCAATTTGTTCACCATTTATTTCCAAATTAAAGTGACTCTAGTTTCTCTGATTGCAACGAAAAACAATGACTTGTTTTCGCTGTATTTATAGTAATATAAATTGAAGAGATGTTCAAACAAAGAATGTTGTAAACAATGTAGATATGTCATGTTTAAGGGCACCATGACAAAATGGCCCGTACAAACACTAACACAAGGAACGACACAAAACCTCTTACAACATCATGACGCAACAGACATTTAGACAAACTATATTTTTGTGTTTTTCGGATTTTTCTTTTTTTTATTTTCTTTTTATTGATAATTTCTTAAACGAATTCTCCAAGAAATGCTGTGTTACCGCCTTGGTACGGTCACAGACTTTCATTGGGAGTTTAAACCAGTTTTCGCAAAAAGAGGCAGACATATGAAACCCTGTGGTTAGTTGCTATTAAAACTGTACCGTTAGAGTTCAAAACTAGGATATAATGTAGTCAGTTATTTGGTTGTTTTGTATTTCAATTGTTATTCCTGTGTGATTATTTAGTTCTAAATATTCATGTTAGTCGTAAAGATAAAAGAAAAATTATCGGCTAGTTGTGTTACATCCATTGCAACAATCAGGCAAACAAACATTGGGTGTGAACGCTTATCAGACAATATTTAATAATTCGCCATGTTTTAAATATTATGACAAGGGCGTATCTTAGATTAAACGCACGAGAAAGTCATAAACACAAAATGTTGAAAATAGAGCGCGAGATGAGTCAGTTGCAAATGAAAACACAATTAAGGAGATAAAATGTGTGTATTTAAATGTTCTAAGCATGTGCAGAGGCAGTTTCAACACTGTCTAAATCATATCATGATAGGCAGGTAACTTATGCACTCTTTTTCTCGGAAGTATATAAACAGAACCCTCCGTGTGTTTTACATGTACCAGTGCTTGATCGAGGAGAGATAGCCATAACCTAAAAAATCTCACGACCATATCAACACACAAGAAATGTGACCGTGACATAGGTTAAACTCACGACTCCTAAATTGGCAGATTGCAGAACTGCGCTATCTGTATTTGCCAAACAATTGTGTCACGCGTTTTAAAGTGAATGCATCTTGTTTCGCTTTAATGTAACAATTAAATAAGGCAATGCTTTTTATTAAAGAAACATAGTCAAGTACACAGAACTAAGCATCAATGTCAATGAATATTTTTTTAATATTTTAGTGTTTGCTTAATGAGATTGCATTAAGTCTAGCGCAAAATATTTTGTCACTGTCATATATCCCTCCAAAATCTGAAATACATCATCACATGTTACAAAAAAGCAAAAAAACTTACATATCAATAACGTGAATAATTTCGCCATGCTGAACATATATGTAAGAGCACCGATTGCACTGGACGGAGTTGAAGTCAGATAAGAACTATGCAGACACCGAAGATACGTTCTTCTCCTGATCTCATTGTAGTATTAAGATAAAGGGTTACTCATCTCTGCACAACGCTATATAATATTGAAACATTGTTCACCTTGACCATGTCGGTATCAATAATAGTGTCAGCAAAATGTGTGGAAATCAAACTTATGTTTACCGTTTCATTTTATTGATATAAATGTTAACATTAAAATTTACAAACAAATAGTTCATGTATAATGTTTGTCTTTGTGTCAGTACAGTGTTTTTCTGTTCTGTGTGATTCTTGCTATGCCAGCTGTTGTTTAGTTTTGTGTGGACCATTGTGTCCATGTGCGGTAAACCTTATTTTTCAAACTGTCTACTTGTTCTACATGTACAGCCATTTTTTCGCTTGACAATTTTTCAATTTCAACTGATATTAATATTTTAGCAGCGTTTTTAGAACTTATATGATATTCATTTATTTTGAAGAACACCAATGATAAATAAAAAAGACTGACAACACCGTGTCATAATATGTTGCTTAATTGCGTTATATGCGTTTGTTTAATGTGGTAAGCGAAAGTAAGCTTAACATTGCAGCTGCATTGAATTTCATCCACGAATTGTTTATGTGTTTTAAGTTATTGCAATGGACATTGCATTGATGAACACTGTTATATTATTCAATAATATGTATATCTAATCTACGATATTATATAATGTAATTGTTTATAAAATGGCTGTGGCAAACGGTTTTATTGCCGATTTGTTTTTCAATAAAATTTGGTATATAATTTAAAATGTTTTGTGATTTGTTTTGCGATATTGTATCTGTATTGGACTACACTGTAACTATTTAAATGCTATTGTTATTGCTACCTACTGTTAGTGTACGTGTATAAACAAACTCTATATATTTGAACACAATTATTTGTGAACATTCATAAAATGTTATTGCTTGTATACTGACATGTGAAAAATAAATGATAAAAACTATTAGAATGCTATTCCATCACAAACAACGCGATTTTTCAAAATTTTATTCACACTACTTTTTACAGAGTATATAAGTTGCATAAAAACATTTAACCCAAAATTTAACAGAACATCATGAAACATTGAAACAAAACACATACCATGTATTAGAGGACAAATGTTATTTAATTTTAATTTCGGGTAGACTAGTATTTAAAAAAAGTTTAAGAATGAAGACTGATAATTAGTTTAAGATTTGAAATTTTAAAACAATAAGTACATTGATTAAAAGTATAAGAAAGACAACAAACAGTAGGGTTAGGATGATGTTATACTTAACAGACAAACATGTCAGTCCAATTGTTACATTTATTAATAAAGAGTATACTCAATACATGTAGACATAATGAAAGAACTTACTATCTGAAAAGTAATTAACCTCTCGCTTGAAAACCATTACATCAATTGCTTTAATTGGCACACTTGCAATTTAAGACCGGTTGAGGTGTGACAAATTAGTAAAACTTCCATTGATACCCACGTGTCTTACACGTCCTTCTCCAATTTAACCCGAGCTGATTGACTTAGTCATTAATTGAGCACTTTGTCACAATTAATTAAGGATGTCCACGTGAGGCGATAATTGTAGTCTTGTGACGACACGTGGACAGTTTGTATATATACCCCGACTGGCCATCCAAAACATCACACAACTCCGACTGTTATATTAAAGAGATCTAAAGTGACCAGCATTTGTTGCATGATTGGCACTTCAAAACGCTAAAGATCTTTATACTGAAATTGCTTATTTTGCGATTTTCTCAGTATTTGACAAAATATTAAACTCGAGACCAAATATGCCAGGAGCACGAGCTGTTATTCCCGACGAAGACACTTCCTATCTTAGAAAGGTACGATTTTACTCGAAATGATGTTAAATAATGACCACCAGTTACAAAAAATGTTACAAGTAAACTATATTTTCAAACAGAAACATTTAACAAATCACTTTTTTAAGTTTCAATGTGTCATTATTTGTTTCATTACATATTAAAATAAATGTCGTTTTAGAACGTGGACGTTTTTGGTAAGTATAATAAAACTAAGTATACACTGTCTCTCTAGTTTACAAACGAAAAGAAAATTCAAGCACAGATTATTGTAAATAAAAGCGAAGCTACATGTATTAAAAAAGTAAAGTCTTGTTTACAGAAATGCCTTATTCAAAAAGACAATTACATCATGTATATAAACTAATCATAATCCGTGTATTGCCCTGCGTAGATCCGGAAGCCGCTGATCGAGAAGCAGCGCCGTGAGCGGATGAACGCCAGCATCGACCAGCTCAAGATGCTCATCGCCGACACCATCAAACAACAGGTACGAATTCCCGAAGAGCTTAATATAAGTTAAAAATACTAAATGTCAATGTTTTTATTATACCGCTTTACAGTATTCGTAATAATAAAGACTTACTTGAATTTATTTTATTTATATTTTTATACATTGTGTTGGTGAAAATGACTTAATTATATAAAAGAACAGTATAATTATAATCTTTTTACCTGGTATTATTGTACACGATATATATGCATCGCCTTTCCTAACCGCGCACCGTTTCCTCTTGCAGGTGGCTCCGATGACTCGCGTCGACAAAGCGGACATCCTGGACCTGACGGTGTTCCACCTGACGCGGCTTCAGCAGCACGCGCACGCCGCCAACATGGCCGCCGAGGCCGCCGCCTTTAACTCCGGATACAGAGACTGTGCGCGAGAAGCCGTCACGTACGTGGCTTCTAGTGCAGTGCAGGACGACACACTGGCGCCTAGACTGAGCGACCACCTTCACAGCTCGTACATGCAGAAATCTGGCGGTACAAGACATGAGAGGCAGACTATACATGCTCCAGTTCCGATTAAAGCTCCAGCCCTCAGCCATGGAGGCAACACTATGTCCACTCCAGTAAGGGACAACAACGCTACAAGGAATATGGACTCATTTACTGCAAGCGACTTTTCCCCGATTGTGCCACCTTCTTGCCAGAAACTTCTGAAGGAGTACAGTAATATTAGCATTGATCTATCGGCGTCAATGATGTCGGCTTCCGTCGGTGCTGTGAGCGCGGACTCCGGTATTGAGAGTCTAGACGACACCGGAAGTAGCGGGGACACCAGTAACGTGGTCACTGATGGCTGTGTCGCTATTGGTAGGAACCACGAGGACACAATTGGTCACGTGATAGAGGACGCCGTGTGGAGACCCTGGTAGTTCCCATGGTGATTGAAGGACCTCGTTTGTGATATCGTTATTGAGTTATGATTTTATTGTAATTATTTTTATTGAAATGCATTATATTAATGTCTTTTGATAGAGAACTTGCATATATACTAGTATGTATCTGCAAATAACTGTACTTATTAAATACAGTTGAAATCTGTGTTTTGTTTGTTTTTTATGTCGAAGTTAACTAGGTATCGCATTTATACGTACATTGTGTAAATATGTACTCCTACATGATTATCATTATTAGAACTTGATATTTAACAACTTACAAAAATCACAAGGACAAAGGGAAATAGTTATTAATTTATTATATCCTAATATGCGTTGAACGAACATCGCGAAGAGTAGTTTAGGGGGTACATCGTGACGATACAGCATTACTGGACAATGAATCCCACGGATTAAAGGGCAAACTGTTTTTGGTCTCAGATGAGGTCTTGTGGTATTAATCATCGTTGCTAGATTATTTCTATTTTAATATCTTGTATACTTAGTATTGCATAACATGTTTTATTTTTAAACAAAATGCATACTATTGACCTAAACATAAAAACATTAACAATTACCAAGTAAGGCTACGAAAAGTTGATTTTCTGTTTTTCGGGCACTTTTATGAAAAAACGAATGCGAGAGGGCGAAAAAAAATTATTGTGTCAGATTTGTCTTGTTTCACAGTAGATAGCAATGTGAAACACTGGGTGATTTCATATACATTGTACATTACCTTTAAAAAACAAAAATATTTTAGAGAACAGCAAGATGAAATACATTTCTAATGTTTTATAACATAAGTAGAGCAGTAACCATTGCATTTAATGCTCTAAGAAATGCAGTAGTCTAGTAAAATCTGCGGAAACTATACTATAATATAGTGTAAACGATATCACGAAAACAATATCAAGGCGTTTTGTCGTAAGAGCTTGAAATAATGCGACTATGGTTAACCCTTTATAAGAAGCATGGGACTATTCACCGCCGTTAGTGCATATTCGTGCCATGTTTGACCATTTCCGACTAAGATAGCTGACAACACAAACACATTGCTGTTACGTACATGTAAAAAAT
>Ga0224511_10004188_pt1 | contig 10793 bp, 8 predicted proteins | sample SF_May12_sed_USG_2_FD_169988 | JGI IMG/M metagenome (GOLD analysis project Ga0224511, IMG submission 169988) | Sediment microbial communities from San Francisco Bay, California, United States - SF_May12_sed_USGS_8_1 | ecosystem: Environmental > Aquatic > Marine > Sediment | place: USA... | reverse complement strand
TGTTGTTGTTGGTGGTGGTGGTGGTGTGGGTGGTGTTGGTGGTGATGGTGGTGGTGGTGGTGGTGGTGGTGGTGGTGGTGGTGGTGGTGGTGGTGGTGGTGGTGGTGATGGTGGTGGTAGTGGTGGTGGTGATGGTGGTGGTGGTGGTGGTGGTGGTGTTTACTTCATTGTGAGATTATCAGAGTAATGTGTTTAGCTTTGAAATAGTATATACTTATTTACGTTTAAATATAATTGGTTGCTTGTCAAGAAAATTTGTTAATATACATTATTATGTTAATTCATTCACACTTATTATTTACATGTTTCATTGCCATTATTTAATGTTGTTACGACGGCCACATTAAATTATGATCTGTATACTTAATAATATGTATTTTAATCATAGTGCTATACCGTTGTGAAAAAAATAAATAAATAAATAATAATAATAATAATAATAATAATTATTATTATTATTATTATTATTATTATTATTATTATTATTATTATTATATAAACAGAAAACATGAATAAATGTCAACGTGAATGTTTAAAGTCAAATTAAAAGTATAAGCTATGACAAAAGCAGTAGTGCTAAGTAGTCAGTTTTGGCAAAGTCCAAAATGTACGTTGATTTTTGGAACAGCTAGTCAATGACGGAGTGCGACGTTTCAGTTTAATGTGTTGCGAATAGTTTGTGATCGATCTAAATATAAGCATAAAAACTGTCTTTTTATACCTGCGCTCAAGTTATTGATGTATGCGTGTATAATATCCAACAGTGACGAGTTAGCGATCAATGAGAATACTTCTACGTCTGACAAAATTAACAGTCAGTATACCGTGTAACTAAAAAAACATTATGTGTTTACTAAAAACGTGACTGTAACACAAACCATGTTTGTATTTTAAGTGAAAACTATCACAGAATTGACGAAATAACGGAAAACAAAATTTTAATAACAAATTAACATTCGTTTAATTATCCGTATATTTGATGCACAACATTTTATGTTTGTTGCATAAACACATGACGTATAAGTTGTACTATTACTACTATGCTTGTAAATGGATGTTTGACATTTTACTCATATAGAAAGAACTCGGTGCAAAACGAAATACACTGTTTTAAAACACTTTTTGTTGCGTAAATTAGTACGGATATTGACTTTCCAAACCCATGCACCAGCAAGTACTCTCTGAGAATTTTAACCCTCTTTTGCCTTGAGTACACATCAGCTTTTTCCCTTTCCACAAATTACAACAATTATTAAATTCATTCAGAATTGTGATGATAACAGGTACTTTTAAGAATGCGTACAAAGATTTTTATTTTGAGGCTGCAAACTGTAATCGCAGTTGGTATACTTAGATCTTTAAGGGATAGTCTAGGTCTTATCGGCAAGTTCAAAATGTCTTTACAACATGTTACAAACAAGAGATACATAAAAGTTTAAGACATTGCTTTAAATATTTCAAAAGAAATTTATGTTTTTGTAATTAGTGGTTTTTTTCAGCGGTTTGCTTAAAAATAAATACGCTTGCCGATTAATCATTTTTAGCACTCGTAAGGCATACCGACACTGTTCGCTAGTAATGTTCTTTTCAAATACTATCGTTCGCTTTTCATACATGCCATACCGACACACAGCGATAAGCAAGGCACGTTCTTCGTGACCAACCAACGTGACATCAATTACATAATCACAGTTATGTGTATAGAATATTTGTTTACAAAACAATGTTCAATATAAATGCCAATTTGCAATGATGCCCCAAACCGTGCATCTGTCGCTTTAAAAACAATATTTGTCTCTTTTTCTTCTAGCTTAATACGATTGTAAAACTGTCAATTTATTTCTATACATAACATAAGTAACATTAAACTGATGAAAGGGAATGCCGTCTGGAAGCATAGCCTGCACGAGAAAAAAGCAGCTTCGGTTTTATTGAAGCTGATCCTTTAAAACTAACTTGTATGTTTCGTTATACTTAATAGATTGTTAAACTGTCAATTTCTTTCTGAAGTACATAACATAAATAACATCTTTACAAATTAACTGGTATGTGTTTTTATGCTTAAATAGATTGTGAAACTGTCAATGTCCTTCTAAAGTACATAAAATGCGTAACATCTTTTAAAACTAAGCTGTGTACGACAACATAGGAAAACTTAAAAACAAACAGTAAATACCGTTAATTACGGTCATTAAACTATTCCTTCGAATGGAACATGTTAGCAAATAAAAAATTCATGTATAAACTTTATACGAAATACATGTATATACATTAATGTTTTATTGTTGTAGTGTGTTTACTGCATCACACATTGATCTTCGCCAAAAGGCCAAGAAGCGGTTATGACCTTGTTGTTTTATATTTGATTCTGTTGACTGTTTTGTAACAATAAATGTATAAAATTTTACTTTTTTTTGTCTTTTAAACTTATCGGGCATAAAAGTTTTATAGCTTTCATCTGCAACACGAGATTTCGTTTGCAAATGGCTTTAGTTTGTTGTTCTTCTTTTTGGTTACATCACATATATATGACCATTTTATACCTAGAAAAACAGCGATGATACTACATTCTTTTTATTGTAGCTAAGTGAGGAGGTTAGTTTTGTTCATTAAAAAGAGTAAAAAGTCAGTCCTACGTTCTTTTACCTTAAACCATTTTTTAAAACGCAACTTTATATAAGGCATTGTCGATGCAAAAACAGATCGTGATATTGGGAGCTTAAGGGGATCAAACTTAAGAATTGTTGTCATGCGCATATAATTTATGTGATATTTTGTGAATGCAGAAAATTGCTATTTGATATTGCTAACGTTGTTTTCGTAATTGATATTCTGACGTAATGACGTAATGACGTAACATTGTACAAATATAGATCTAAGTAGTCAACAAAGAAAGTGGTTACAATCAACAATTGATAGTTCCGAAACTGTCAAACATAATCATTTTAACGGTACATAGTCGATTTAAATCCAGTAGGTTAGGATTATATTGTCTGGCCTACTTAACACAAAAGAAAGCATACTGCCTGTTTGTGATAAACGATGTGTATCTTTTGTCTTATCTCTAAAATATATTCTTAACAAGCAATACAATTTTGTGTCAACTTGTTTCGAAATGCACCTTTCAGAGAGGGTCGGTAATTTCATCAAATAGGGAATTTTGCAGTACACGTTAGCTCATTAGTGAAGAGAAACATACTGTTTACTTAAAAAAACCATTAAACCAATGTAAAAAGGGGTTCATTTCCTACATTTGTCTTTTAGCTCTGTCTGCATGAAGTAATCGTTGTTGCCTCTTTTAACTTTAAAATATGAAATGCAAATCAAAAACATCTAAATCAGAGTTGGCACTAACTAACACTGACCTGATACACACTCCATTCCTTAATTTCCTATACATGGCATGTCAACTGATTTGGAAAGCCATAACATGGTGAAATGAATTCATTTGACTCCTGAGTGCTGCCATTCAAACTACTGTAGTATCACCTACCCACTGTAAGATCATTCTTGATTTGAATGCTTAGAGTTTGTATTCCATATTTCCATGATTCGTGTCCGCTTCATATCCGTGACAAGAATCGTGATCACGTTGATAAAATCTCAACTGCAGTAAGCTTATACATGTGTTTTGTTATTAACATCACTCATGCATAATAAAGAGCAGAAATGACTTCAAAGATGTTATGTCTGTATTTTCATACATGATAAAATATAACAGAAAAACTACTTTGTGGAAATTGTGTGGCCTGCAAATAAAGTTGTGTTTGTTTGTGGTTGCATAATGCTGAACTTATATCGATACAGTTAGTTGGCTCGGTGGCCCAGAGGTCACCTATCGAACTGCAGTGCCAGAGGTCCCTGGTACAATTCTTATGTAATCAATGATGTGATGAGTTGAACTGTGTGCATATCTAAAGAGGCTATTTCATTCAATAGTGTGCTTCTACATGCTGTACAGCCACATACTACGTTTGTTGATAATGTTTGTTTCATGTGACACCCCTTTTGAACATTTTACATCGCGGGAGTTGGTCCACCTAATCCTGGGTCTACCCATATTAGTTAATTTACTCCTAAAGCAAATGCATGACTACTTCCTTACACGAGTCAGCCTTTATGGACAACTTTACCAGACGTAGGCTTTGCCTAGTATAAGTCACATCATCTGCATGTATAAACCAGGAATTATCTTCTCAAATGTAAAATGTAAAACTCATATAAAGTGACAGGTCTTGACACAAGTGAATGTTAAATTGGTGAAGTAAACAATATTTGAATTGGCATCAACAGTAATTTAAGGAATTTTCTTTTGTACATTGTAAGCACAACCGCTGGTGTTTCAAAGAGATCATGCACCCAAATTCCTATTCCATATCTTGTAGTTTTCTATTAAGAGGATGAAATAGAACAAATGATTAAAAAACAAAATACTAAAAATGTCGGGCATAAATGCATAATTGATGGTACATTCATTTTAGAAATTTGTGCTTAATGTGTATGCGTATTTGACTTTTATTACATTTATTATTAGTTTATTATACTGTTAGCAAATCAATTTGATGACCACTTCATATGTTGAAAGCAATAATATTCTCTAAATCATGCTTAAAAAATATGTGCACTTTTGACTCAAAGATTTGTGGTAACGACAGCCTTTTTCGCTTCATAAAGAATTATTTTCCATTGAAATGTTACATAATTACATAACTTACATAGTGCAGTTATAACCAGATTGTGAGTTGTAACCAGTTTCCAGCCACATCAAAACACACAATAATATTTGCAAACTGTATACATTTTATGAAGGAACTCAATTTTGGACGCCCTCTTGAATTTCTCAAAACGCTCAAAAGTGCCGAGCCGGCACTCGGTGGAATCTTAAAGAGCAATGTTTCCCCTTTCAGAAAATGCCAAAACATTTACTATACACCTCCAGGCCCTGTAGTTTTGGGTATCTGCAAGACTACTTTTAACAAAAATCTTTCGGCTGCCATGGCCACCAGAGTTCTTCGTGAAATTTAATTCTTTGAAAATCTTTAGTACAGCTTCATGCAAGAAACGAACATTACTGCGAAGTTTCAACAAATATGTACAAGTTGTTTAGGAGGAGAAGTTATGTAAGGAAATTGTTGACGTACGCACGGACGGACGGTGGACGACGGACAATGGGCCATCACAAAAACTCACCTTGAGCACATTGTGCTCAGGTAATCTACATTGTATAAACAACAAATGTTCTACATAGTGTTTCGAGAATATTATAAATATGTCACAGACAAAAATTCAATGTTCTTATCGAAAGTACATTTTAATATTCTGTTCAAAAGTACATTTCGCTCGACAAATTCATTCGTTATTTTAAAGTCTTTAAAATGAATATCTGGTGCGTAGCAATATAACAATGTTATGGATATGAACAGCATCAGCTGGTATCATATCCAATATTTTTAAATGGATATTCCCTACTTTGAAGTGTTGAAACAACGTCCCAATATAAAGGCGCTGTGGTAGTGGAGAACGCAGTGGTTAGTTGCCCATGTCTGTAAAAACATATCAGCAACGCGGCATGAAAATAGCAAACACCGTCTTCAGAAATATCGGACTGAAGAGAACACATTGAGGACGACTTTGAACAACTGTAAGTTTTTGTATTGTAAAAATCTAATGATGTACACGTTAGAAATACCACCATGGTTTAATATATATATATTATATAAACAACAATGATTAATGTTTTAAATAAGTTTTATTTTATCTTTTGAAAAAAAGTAACACGACTCATATATTACTTTTCCTCTTTATTGCATCAAAACACCTTGCAAATACCACAATGCGTTTTAATTAAAAATTCAATTCAAGTCAACTCTTTCTTTGCACCCCGGAAACCAACGTATCTAACTCGCAAAGGGCACTGCAAAAATTCATGGGTCGTAATTTAGGTGCTTTATTCAGTAATACAAATTGGGTGTAAAATGGTAAGTCGTTAACATTTTTTGTTACTTAAAAAGTTACATTCATATTCAGTTAATTAAATGGGGGGTTTGTTCGTTTGTATTTGTTAATAACGGATGTTGACAGGTTTTCAATTTCTGACTTATCTATTATTTTTTTGTTTATATATTTTTACGAGTATATTATTAGATTATATTGCAAGTAAAATACAGTGTTTATACTCGTCTGATTTTTCTAGACTTAGGAAAGACAACGCAGAAAGCAAAAAAATAAAACACAAAATTATAGAGCAAACATGGACACTCATCTAAATTATATAAACCATATACAATGTAATAATTTAACAATTACAAAATATGAAAGCGAACTTTCCTAACTTCTTTTGATCAAGCTAATAAATATACTAAACCAGATAATGGTAAATTAGGTAAGTAATTCTAAAGCATAATATTTATTTTGCTGTAATTGAGGTTGATAAAATGATCTGGCCTCTAGTACATTTATAATATTTATAGCTGTTGGGTTTTGCTTTATATGAGATGAAATACACGAGGTATTTAATAGTTTAAGTAATTATTAGACAAAAGCTTAATTTGAAACAAAATAATTAAACTTCGTTCATTTACTTAAACCCTTTAGCATAAATAGTTTGACTGCAATACAGATTGCCAGTGTTTCGTTCACAACAAATATTGTATCACCTTTCTTCTCTGTACAGCTAAGCAAATTGAACATGTTCATTATTGTGTTTTCTGTTCAGATTCGTCAACTGTTTTATGATCTAATGTTTCAAAAGTTCAGTATGCGCAATCCGTGTACAGGTCATTCGTAAAACACTAACAAAATGCCATTATTCTGTTTTTTAACGATTTGCCATACATGTAAATTAACAACAAATATCTCTATATGTTACAAAGTAAAATCACGATACTACTGAAACGGTCATAGAGATTATGTTCCAAAGACCGACTTATATTTGGTTCACCTACAAATACCCTTTAATTCGCCAACGAAATCACCTATTACATCAAATACAATTTTCGCCTACTAAATCATGTAGGTAAATTGTCCTCGAACATGAAGCCTTTACATAATAACATCCCAAACTGATATGGAATATATTGTTTTGTACATAAATCTAATTGTTATTGCAACATTGAGCGGCAAACGGCAAAAACACATTATTTGTCACAAAATTTTGCAATTTATTTTGCAATGTTAATTTATTAAGTATACTAAACATATTATAAGATGTGTGACCAATTATGAGTGTATAAAGATAATGACCTAGCATCTTTACAACACTGTGTTCTAAATTGTATCGATGATAAAATTGAAAAGTTGATTTTTTAAAAAGACATCATAAAAAAATAACCTTTTTCGGTTGCGCTTCATCAAAATGTACGGTAACAAACGTCACATGACTTCAATGAACTACAGTGAACTCAACTTTTCCGGGTCAGTAAAAAATGAACGAAGCGTGTCTCTTTGAAACGAAAGCTTTGAGAGACAAAACTATTTTAATTATTCAACAAATATTTCCTTCTTACTATGATAAAATTAAGGAAATCTTTAAATTAGAAAACCCCGTCTTTAGAGTATCCAACTGCATGCTGTACATTTGACAGGTACTAATCACACTTGACAGTCGCGGGTCACGTGGCGAAGATTATTTTCTGTTATCTAAACAATGTTGCTCTAATCAAACAAAACAGATGTTCTATTACTACAAGATTTTACCTGCACATTTTGCTTGAAAAAAAACAGAAACAGAAATATGTGAAAGAACGAACTAAACCATTGCATACATAACAAAACAAAATGATAAAAGAAATGTAAAATCAAAACGTTTCAAACTACTTGATTATTTAGCTTTTGACACAATATAACATCACATTACATGTATAAACAAATAATATAAATGGTGTTATATAAAATCGTTTTGGCCAAAACATTTATACCTTTGAGGAAGTCCCTACCCGGAATTGTCGTCCGTGAACTAGGTCAAATTATTAGTCATTAAGAAGTTGAACAAAATAAAATAAAAACTGTTCAAACCTTGGTCAGTGATAAATCATCTACAAATGCATATGAAAACAAGAGGGCCCAAAGGGCTCTATGTCGCTCACCTGAGGAAAATATCAAGGGTCAATGTGAAGCCATTTACAGAGGACCACTAATGGTGTCCACCAAATATTGGTAGAGGACTTCTAGATGATGCTATATACCAAATTTGGGCCTTGTAGTTTCCGACAAGAAGATTCTTGAAAATTGCATTTTGAAAACCTACTTTTTGACCCCGTGATTTACTTATGCAACCAATCAGAACGATTTGAACAATTTTGGTAGGGGACCACACAGGGACCATTTCTGTTGAGTTTGGTCAAGTTACCATAAGCGGTTCAAGAGAAGATGTAGTTTGAACTTTTCCTTATATAATTCAATGTAAAATTGTAACCCCGGGGCTAAGGTCAATTTTAACCCCAGGGGCATAATTTGAACAGCTTTGGTAGAGGACCACTAGATGATGCTATATACCAACTATGAAAGCTCTGGGCCTTGTAGTTTCAGACAAGAAGATTTTTGAAAATTGCAATTTGAAGACCTATTTTTGACCCCGTGACCTACTTATCAAACCAATCAGAACCATTTGAACAATTTTGGTAGGGGACCACCCAGGGACCATTTCTGTTGAGTTTGGTCACATTCCCATTAGTGGTTCAAGAAAAGAAGTCGTTTGAAGACTTCCTTATATAATTTTATGTAAAATTGTGAGCCCCCGGGCGGGTCAGTTTTAACCCTGGGGCATAATTTGTTCAACTTCGGTAGAGGACCTCTAGATGATGATATATACCAAATATGAAAGCTCTGGGCCTTGTAGTTTCAGACAAGAAGATTTTTGAAAATTGCATTTTGAAAACCTACTTTTTGACCCCGTGACCTACTTATGCAACCAATCAGAACCATTTGAACAATTTTGGTAGGGGACCACCCAGGGACCATTCCTGTTGAGTTTGGTCAAAATCCAATGAGTGGTTTCAGAGGAGAAGATGATTAAGTAAAAACGTTTACGGACGACGGACGACGCACGACGGACGACGCACGACGGAAGACGACGGACAAAGGCCGGTCACAATAGCTCACCCTGAGCACTTTGTGCTCAGGTGAGCTAAAAACATGTCGTGCGGAAATTATGGCTTTACGTGGAATATGTTCAAATAAAGAATGATGTAAACAATGTAGATAAGTCAAGTTTAAGGTCACCATGACACAATGGCCCGTACAAAAAACAACACACAGAACGCGTAGAACACCATGACGCAACAGACATTTGGGGAAAAAAAACTTTTTTGTGTTTTTCGGATTTTCCTTTTTTATTTTATTTTTTATTTATAATTTCTTAAATTGAAATACTTCAAGAAATGTTGAGTTACCGCCTTGGTACGGTCAAAGACATTCACTTTGAGTTTAAACCAGTTTTAAGTTATAGCAAGCCTCACACTTTCTCAACACTTTTTGGAGATGAAAAAGGAACATTATGCATTTACTTTCTCCAACCAGGCCAGTTAGAAGCTGAACAAAACGATAGAAAATAAAAAGAAGAACAATTAAAAAGAAAGGGGCGAAAAAGAGAGAATTCTAAGTACAAACGTCTTCTGTCTGTATAAATCATCACTCACAGGTCCGAGGCAGAATGGCCAAGGCTAGAAAAATGGTAAAGTTATTATTTAAACCATAGCATCGTTCCCTTCTGACTACCTGACTAGGTTTAGAGAAGGAAATTCATTATACAGCAAAAACGTATTAGTCATGCAACTCTATACAAAAATTGACATATACAAACAATAAAACAAATTAATGACTGCTTACGTTGCTTTAAAAAAACGACTGAAGTTTTAGCAGCGGCGTGTAAACGCATTTCTGGTACTGTCACTTTCACGGGAAGCGGTGCAGTCTTGCGTTTCGTGATTACGACTTCAGTTAATCATGTTTCGACAGCAAACATCAAAATTGCAGCAGCTAAGACATTAGGAAATATAAAATACTACAAAATTCGGGAAAACCAAATGTGTTCTTCTTAAGGTGAGCCGGAATTGTCGATGACATGAAGTTGTCGAGTTCACTGTAGTAAGGCTAGGTTTGTGTTGCGGACTTGTTATCTTTTTTCTCAGAAAGGTTTGATTTTTAAGATTTATTGGTCGACCTTCAGATTATTTGTCGCCTCGTACTACATCATTATGTAGTTATATTTTTCTGTCCCGCTGGGATTATGGATTGTATATTGTTAACATTTGGATAAAAAAGTCTAGACATCCGCTAGGTGTCAGTGATGTGGCATCTTAAATAACAATTGCTAAACAGCTTCAATAAATCCTAGACTGCTTTTCTCCCATTCAGACATTGATTCTTGGGGATATTTGCAAAATATTTTTTATTAAAGAAATATTATGAACACCGTTTAATGTACTGACACGTAATTGTCAAAGTGTATTGTAGAAAATAGTTATAATAATTTATAACAACGTATATTTTCACAGCACATGTAGGTGCTAGTTTCTTATTTTAATAATTTCACACAAATGCTATTTATTGCTTTGTTTCAGGTGAAGATTTAAAACCGTTTCCAAGAAAACATGGATGGCGGCACAGAAAACGTTTATGACATTGTTTTCAAACTAGATTATGTCTGGGCATTCTTAGTTGCCCCTGTTAGCATCGTCGGGAATATCCTTGCCATAATTGTATTGACCAAGAAAAGCAAAGACAGCATGTCGTTCCTGCTGACTGTTCTTGGCATTTCTGATTGCTTCATCCTAATCACTGGATCTATTTTCAAC
>Ga0224511_10004187_pt1 | contig 10793 bp, 7 predicted proteins | sample SF_May12_sed_USG_2_FD_169988 | JGI IMG/M metagenome (GOLD analysis project Ga0224511, IMG submission 169988) | Sediment microbial communities from San Francisco Bay, California, United States - SF_May12_sed_USGS_8_1 | ecosystem: Environmental > Aquatic > Marine > Sediment | place: USA... | reverse complement strand
GCCAAAATTGTTTGTTAATTGTTTTTGTTTTATTTCTTTTGAAATGTACAAACAAAATATAGAAAATAGAGTTTACATTTCTATCCCCCCTTTACAGAATGGAAATGTTTTATATATTTTCCTATATTTAAATGTTAAACACAGTGGTTTAAAATATGACAAAGTGCACATTGTAAGAGTATAAATGAGTATTGACATAAAGAGACCAATTTCAGCAAACAAAAAGTGAAAATAGTGATATGTATTCGCAGATACAGTTTGTTGACCGCTTCCGGCGAATGTAGTACAATTTAGGAAAAAACGTATTATGCGGTCCGTCCACGAAATATAACTCCTGTATGCAAGAAGAAAACTATGTCCTCTATAAAAAAACATGTCGTTTTTTAACTTTTCATTAAAAATCTTTTGCAAAATATTTTTAATCATTGTTGTCATTTAGCCAGATCCAACAGAGAATCAATAGTTCCGGTAAAAATGGTTCACGGGTAAATATCATTCCTATGGGATGCCAAAGGAACTTTTCTTTCATAGTTTCAGCTGGTATAACTGGTTCAGGCATAATGAAGTTATTTTTCGGCGTACAAATGTAGCTGTCTTAGCTCACTTTTGACCTACATTTCTGTATATTGAAGTCTGTCTGGGATTTCAGAAATCAGCCGTTCTATTAGATGATTTCATAAGCACTGAAAATGACGTGTGGGAAACAGAGAAAATCCTGTTTTCGATTAAATGAACCTGATACGCACGACAAAATAAAGGCCACACTATTGTAATGCATGTGTTTAACGAAGTTTTGCTTCGTTTGTAGATTAAATTTTTGGGGTATTGCTTTCTAAAGTGTATTTTATATTGAAACAATAAACAGTTACGTGTCAAACAAAATATTTTATGGATAAAATGAATGACGTTTTCAAATCTGAACCGGTTTATAGTAAAAAGTGTGACATATTACCCAATAATTATTTGGTTAGCATCACTACGTCAAGATTCTGAGGTTTACACTTTGAGTCATAGCTCCACATATATTTATCAATACGCAGAGTTATTTGTACCTAACTTTTAAGAATAAATTGATATTTTTTTTCCTTTGTAGCGTTAATGTTGCACCATTAAATGTATTGTTTATAAAAAACGAATACAGAATGCAATCTGGTTTCAAGAGAAAGCTATATTGCAACTATTTCCAGAACTACTTTTTAGTGTGATAGTGTAAACTAAAAAATAATGCGTTGCAATGCAGTTAGAAGTTAACAACAACGGCTGTCATCTGTGAAAGATTTATGTACATGTACTCAGCCTTGTGTTATTTTTCGGCGTAGCCGTCTCAGCTCACTTTTGACCTACATTTCTGTATAATGACGTCTCTCTGGGATTTCAGGAATCCGCCGTTCTATTGGATGATTTCATAAGCACTGAAAATGACGTGTGGGGAAACAGAGAAAATCCCGTTTTCGATTGGATGAACCTGATACGAGCGAAAAAATAAAGGCCACACTATTGTCATGCATATGTTTTACGAAAATTTGCTTCGTTCGTAGATTAAATTGTTGGGGTATTGCTTTCTAAAGTATTTTTAAATTGAAAGAATAAACAGTTACGTGTCAACAAAATAATTTATAGATAAAATAAATTTCGTCTCCAGATGTGAACCGGTTTATAGTAAAAAGTGTGACATATTACTCAATAATTATAAGGTTAGCCTCACTACCAGATGCTGGGGTATACTCTTTAAGAGTCATACCAGCACATACATGTATATATTATTCGTGCGTAACTTTTAAGAATAAAGTGGTATTCTTTCCTTTGTAGCGTTAATGATGCATCATTTTATGTTTATGCAAAACGATTACAGCACGCAAACTGGTTTCAAGAGAAAGATATATTGCAACTTTTTCCAGAACTATTTTTAGTGTAAAAGTGTAAAATCGGAAAGAATGCTTTGCGATGCGGTTAGAAGTAAACAACAATGTTATCTTGTAAGTTGACATGAGCATGTGCTTTGTGTACAAGATATAACTTGCAAGTTTTTCCTGCCCCTGTCTGTCATTACACAAGTAATAAATATCCTTAATGGAATTCGAAGACACTTTCTAACAAGGTTGGCCAAAAAAGCTATTCACTGATACTTGAAAATAATCCATTAAACGAACTGTCTGCAGAGATGCACAATCTTACAAGTAATGCTGAACGTCTTTTTAGCTTCAGTGACACGTTTTCCTACAAATAGATTATGCACCAAGAGGACTAACTGGAATCAGTTTGTCAGTTGTTGTCTTTACATTTCTTGGTTCATGCACAAAGTATTTATAGTAATTATTTGGTCTTGTATATAAGAATTTATGACTTTTTGTGCTTAAATAAAACTCATGTGATTTGGAAATGAAGAGTATTGTAACATTGTAATGTTGGTGAAGTTCTGGTAGTAAGCTAGGAAGATATTCACAATAAAATCCAACGTGAACTATATGGGTGGTCGAATACCATTAGTCTTTTTTGTCCACAAACTATAGGTGTAGGTATAAATAATGTTTGAAAATTAAGACGACTTACCATTTCACTTATACATTTTCGTACATTGTGCACTAGCTTATGGAGCACCAAACATACAAGTAAAGAGTACCATTTTGCGGTTAAGCCCCGACATTACGTTCGCTGAATTCAAGGAGGGGACTTTGTCGTACGCAGTACGTACGCAGTACGCAAAACGCCACTTGATACGCACTAAGCATCATGTTATCTGTTATATTATCTTTAATAAGACTAATACAAAGATAATTTGGATCGATATTTTGAAAACCGCCAAACAAATCCCTAACGTTTGCAAGGACGCCTGTACATCCAACAAATTACTTTTTCATGCTCTTTATAGAAATTTAACGACAAGAAAATGTTGTTTGTGTTAATAAACAACATGTGGTATGCAATGCCAAAATGACGTACGCAGTGCACATGCCTAATATATAGAGTACACAGTACGCAAGGGATGTGGTGGGGGATTTACCTTCCGTCACAGGTATGTTAACATGTAGGTAAAATAAAACTTAAAATGTAGTAGACATTTATCTGTCAATAGAAGAGGACACCTTTTTCATAGGTCATGAATAGTATGTCATATACATATATATGTATATGTATAACGGAAGATAATATTCGAATGGATCACAGCTACACCGTGTATGATGTCTGTGAGAGTGGAATATAAAGGTTCAATCGTTATCAGTGACAAGGCGACTTGGGACTTCTCGATCAGGACATCGACATATGTCTTCGCATTGAAGGCGCAACAGGTATTTGTAAACATTGTCCTCCAATGATGTTATTATGTTGTGATAAATTTTGTTTTTTTCTAACTAGTTTAATCAATTATTCTATAATAAAACTGCTTGTATAATGCATATGACCATGATATAAAGGCCGCCTTGATATCAAATACCGTAAATAATTTTTTTGAAAGGTAAATTGTTTACATATGTGTCGTTCAACTGTTTTGTTAAATAATTTAATTGGATTTCAACGTCAATTTAAGAGAAGATGTTTGTAATTCATGGCGGAACGCTGGTGTTGGTTCTGGCATTGACGTTAACGTCATCAGTACGTGCCGACTACGCCTGTGTGTGTAACTACAATGTGGAGACACCCGTTCACCCTGACGTAAGTTAGTGTTCACCACGCACTGTATAGCCAAACCCATTGTGTGGGCATTTTAGTCCTACATTTTAGGTAAACACACTCTATTATGCAATTTAATATAAAACATCATGCCTACATAATTATGCAAAACTGTTAACAACCGGCAACATTTATTATCAAACAACATCTTCTCTTATGAGATTAAAGTCGTCCGTGTTAAAATACAACTTCCTTCGTTTTACCTCGATTCACATTAATTTCACTATATATACATATTTCAACGGGTATCCAACTGACGTTCTAGAACAACAATAAAATCAACATCATCTTTGAATATAAAACTGATGAAAGGGAAAGCCCTCAGGAAGCATAGCCTGCACGAGAAAACAGCAGCCTCGGTTTTATTGAAGCTGTTCATCAGTAGTAATGAATGATGCCACACCACTGACGCCCCCTAGCGCATGAGCAGAACTCCATTTTCAAATGTAAACAACATACATGTACACTCCCTGATCCATGAGGACCAGAAAAATATGAGCATTATATGTTTTGAGTGATATAAGATATTAAATACCTATTGTTTCATGTTAAACTAAAAGATAAAACGGTTCATTTTAAAACTGACGAAATAAAATTGGGCTCATGAAGTAACCTAGACAAAAATACAAATAAATAATTATGCATACTCACTTAGACCTTTATTTGTTTAAACACACGCTTTAGACTTTACAATAGACTTGTCAACATTCAAAGATACCCCTTTTTAACCGTTTACTGTAACATTAATATTGTTGAATGATTAACAGAGTCAAAATCTTTATTAAAGTCGTCACATTTAAATAAAGCCGCTAAAAGAAGCCTGTGCACATTGGAACTGTAAATGTTTGTCACACATACTTGTTGGTGAGGTCGGAGAACAATTCTTTTAATTTCTATTGAAATTTTAACTCTGTTGTTGAGCAAATACCCCAAAGTACATATAATTAAAATATGTATTTAAACATATTCGTATCTTTTAAGAACAATCTAATAAACACACGTGCTTAAGATTCTATGACATTCCCCTAGCTCAGTTTGTACTTGCATCCGTATGTGCACTCGTTACTTGTAATGTTTTGCTCGGCTAAACTTTCCAGGAAAAGTTTAGGTATGTAACCTGTCCGCATTTGTATGACATGAATAAGCATACACAAAACCAGAGGTTTCATGAGTATGAAACAGAGACTGGAAGCATAATACTTGTTGGCTTGAACGCTCAAATTCAATACCTTTCATCTGGCAGACGTCCAGTAGCAGCTCTCCACTGGGCTACCTGTACGAGTTTGACTGCAAACCCGAGGCCTCGCAGATGTCAACAACTGAGTGGTACGCTGTGGAGTTCGAACACAAGGTATAAAATAATCAACACAATCAGGGGTCCAATTTACCAACCTCTACTTAAGTCTATCGCAGACATTTTACCAAAATCACGTGGAAAAACGTTTATGTGTGTACGATTTGTATTGTACGAGGGTCATTCATAAAGTTCCTGGACTGGGGCTGTTACCTTTCTAAAAATCAAGTAATTCCATTAAAACTTTGCAATAATTTGTATATTGATATTTCAGATTTATGTTTGAAATTGCAATCATTTATCTTTTATAGTTTTATTTTTATGCATATTAATGTGAATGCATTACAAAGCACTTTGAAAACACGCACATATCATTTTATTGTGTTTAAAGATAATCATGGAGTTTTTGAAGAATTTGAAGTTAAAGATACAATTAAAACACAACTGGTGATGCACACAGCTTTTGATATAAAACGTGCACATTTTTGAATCAATGTGATTGCATACAAGAAATAAAATGAATAGGAAAGCATTCGCGTAAGCTGCTTTAAACGCAAATTGAGCTTAAACGTCAAAAAAGACGGAGCAGATTTGGGCTATTTGAATGTTTCAAGCCATATTGTGTGTTTCTAAAAAGTATTTCTTGCTGGAAAACATGATTAACACATTCAAGCAACAGTTATTTGTGTCAAAGTGACTTTTAAAAAGGTTCAAAACAATCATTATCTTAACTCAATGGTAAGTTTATGCACTATGCTGTCATATTTGTCAAAAATAAAAATATACAAGTTAGAGAATTTTTATAGTGTTTTAGTAAAACTTATAATAAATAGTTTTCATCAACAAATGAAGCAGTAAAGCAGTTATTTAATGGACATATAATCAGCAATTTACTTGAACAAAGTTGGCACTTTTTATGATTTAATTTTATGTAACGTCAAAATGACGACATAAACTGCTCCGTGCAGTATCGACGCATTGTTTATAAAATTCAATAAAAAGAGTAACTATTAAGATATTTTACTGATATTTCGCAGGATTATTTGACACATGTTATGTTATCATTGATATAAATATCAGAAACGTAGGTGAAAAAAATGTAAGCATTACAGCCGCAGCCCTGAAACTTTATGAATGACCCTCGTATAAAGGCATACTATACTATATGACGACAATGAATTGGATACGGCATGGACATTTTATCGATGTTCTGTTCAACGAAAGACCCGAACTATTTTGTTATGCTTCAGTACGGCTACGTTGAGAAGATTCCGAACGTTGATTCACAGACATGCCCAGGGGAACCACCTGCCGCTGACAAAGGTAGACCGGTAACATCATTTCTTAAAACTTACACCGCGGATTAAAATGCTAACACTTATTTCTATTAACCGTTTTATACCCAGCTTGCATGTTTAACAATTAATGTGCTTACCGAACAAAATGTACCGATGGTTACGAATACCAGTAGCTTGATCAAAATTGACATTAAAATGATAATGGTCTACTTTTGTTAAAGATTTCTTCTTAAAGATGGAAGTAAGTAATAAACCAATGTGTACCACCCATATGTTTTAAACCTTTCATTAGTTTCTCTTGACCTTTACATATTTTTTAGAAAGCAGTTAAACAAATTCTATTTAAACAGTGTTGTCCAGCTATGCTATTTTTTAGAAACATTTTACTATGACCTGTTACTATTGGAAGTCATTACTTCTTAGGGAACTGCTTGTCAAAGGCACTCTAAGGCTACATATGTAGTCATTTGTCGATTTCAGTGCAGACGACTACACAACTTAGGTCAACGACAACTACACCTGCAACAACAACAACCCCAACCACAACCACAACAGCACCAACCACAACATCGACAACTACACCAGCTAAAACAACAACAACGATGACAACAACAACACCTCGACCTACAACGACTTCAACAACAACTACATTTACAACAACAACCACGGCTACGACAACGACAACAACTACAACTCCTAAGCCCACGACAACATCTACCACAACACCAACAACTACAACATCCAACACTACACCAACGACTACAACATCCACCATAACACCAGCACCAACAACATCAACCACAACACCAACGACTACAACATCCAACACTACACCAACGACTACAACATCAACCACAACACCAACAACTACAACATCAACCACAACACCAGCGACTACCACTTCAACAACAACACAGCAAACCACACCAGTCGTGGTAACAACAGCAATGCCAACAACGCCGTCAACCACAACAACACAAAGAACTACGGCCTTTGAAACCACTACATCATTAGGTACGTTGCGTTGAGTGCAGCAGTATTGTCGGACAGCACCATCATATATTGTACTAAGTGAGTGTCACTTATCCACATTTAGTTATAGCTTTATAATTACATATATATTAAAGTTTATATTAACGATCACTAAATATGTCATATATACTATTTTCAGGACGCTACGTCTGCCCACAACAGCATTTCCAACATGCTGCAAGCGACCACGGGACCCTTTTCATTATTGACAGCATCTGCTACGAGGTCGTACCTGTTACTCACACGTGGACAGGCGCCGAATCCGACTGCAGACAACGAGGAGGGCACCTTGCACACATCCCAGACGATCGTCACCAGAACATTATCTACTCAGTGGTCAAACAGTACCATGGACATGACGTGTGGATTGGTCTTCATGACCGCGCACACGAGGAACACTTTGAATGGACGTCAGGTTAATTAATTTACATTAATGATTTAATAAAAACATTTCTTTGTAACGTGTAACGCCTAACGTTTTTACAACATGTTTTGTTTCTCAATTTCAGGTGATAACCTGACGTATACCAATTGGGAACCAGGCCGAAAGGACTTCTTGTTTCACGGTCTGGAGGACTGTGTCAGTCTAAGCCTTGGAAGTTACGAGGGACGCTGGGAAGACGAGACGTGCTCCCACACATATGGATATGTGTGTGAATTTAGTAAGTGTCATTGTCTTTGTCAACCCTTTATTTTCACGGTAAACATATCGCTTATAAGTGATATATAGATTTACTTGTGCATCGTGTCAATACAATATTAAAATACACAATCATGCAGACAGAGCAAACAGGGCAAGTGTAAAGCCACCATGACAAAAATGACTCATACAAAAAAAGAAAAAAGAAATACATCGCAACAAAAAATGAATAAAAAACATTTAACATGAACAATTTTTTAAAATGTTTTAGTTACAAAGATTTTGTCGAGCCCCTGTCAGTGAGCTGGATTATGTCGTCACTTGTTTTGGTTCGTAATTTGTGCGTGCTTGCGTCTGTCCTTGCATCCGGGTTCATACCTAAAATGTGTCGTCAAATGCCAAAACTAGACTTGAATTTCCGTCGACATTTCATTACGACCATTTTTGTATAATCAATTGAAAATTGCAGACAAGGCAGACCAGGTCAAGTTTAAGGACACCATGGCGACATGGCCCTTAAACACTGAACTATATATGTGTACTCGCTGCAGTAACCACGTTTTATTTTTTACACATACATCAGAATCTTCAGTTATGCCACTCGGGCAACATATTTAAAGTTTCAAACATTACTTATTAATAACCAAAATATTTCAGGCGCCATTTGGTCAACCCAGCCTATCACCACACCACCACCAGTAGATTCAGTAGACGGTATGATACTGTTTATGTATTCCTTAATATAATGTATAACATATTTTATAAATGACTTCTTTACAAAAAGTTTATTAGTTATATCCATTTTAGAAAGCATTCATTTCGACCATTCGCACAAGGCAAAAAATAACGAACGCCCTTTTATTTTCAGGAAATATCAACCTTTGTCCTGCCAGAGCGATTTCTCTGTCCCGCCAATACGGAACCGTCCTCGTGCAGCACGAAAACAGCTGCTACGAGTTGTTAAACGGCAAAGTTGCATGGAATCATGCTGAATATTTGTGTCAGCAAGCCGGTGGCCATTTGGTTCACATTAATAGCGCATCTGAGCAGCAATATATCGAGGCCTTCATGTCACGCTACAATCCAACTCATGCTGTTTGGTTAGGGCTACACGATAGGCGAACAGAGGGACATTTTGAGTAAACAGCAGGTACATATTTGATTAACTAAATATTATTCATTATTACATACCTTTCTATACATAGTAACAAATTTACGTTGAATAAACACTAATACAGAATTTCAAATGCTAGGCATATACAAAAGGTGTGCCAAATACGGGCTTTCTACTTCCGGTAGGGCCGTATTGGCACACGATCGATTTCACGCGCCGATGTTAACGATTGTTTTCACAACGAAATATAATTAAAATAATAATTATTATACTAACACACATACCTTCTTATCAATCATTTGTATTTTAACTCGTGAAAAACTTCACAGAGATGTATTTATTGCAGGTAAATGTTACATTTATCCATATTTTTTTCTTCTCAACAGTTTGTTTGTAAACAAATATTTAAATGATGTCATCATATGTGACGTCATTTGGCGGGTATATGAACCCAAAGAAAAAAACTACGACCTTTTACTAAAAGTATTTATTTGTCTCCCTTTTCAGTTTAAGCGTGTTTTTATTTGTTGTTTGAAATCCTCCGAAGATATGTAATAAAAAGGTTACAACACGGCTATTGTATACCGCGGGCCCGTATTGGCACACCTTCGGAGGCATTGGCTATCGGGCTAAAACCTTCGGGCCAATACTGCCGAATGTGTGCCAATACGGGCCCTTGGCATACCTTAGCCATGTTATAACCTATACGTATGGCTCTTTCGTACCTATTATATACATACACTCAAGCTTTCTTATTCATAATTGAAGTGATAAAAAATATAGTGCCTTTTACACTCTCAAAATATTGCTTTAATCAGTAGTTAAAAGAATTGTTTATGTCATTGACGTCATCGTTGTGTTATGTTAAGATTTATCAAGCAAAGCAAATGTTGTTTTAAACAGGGGTTTAAAATGCCATGAAAAATATGTAAAGATATGTAACGTAAAAACAACTGCGGCTGTCGAGAAAATATTCGTTGTCGTGAACACTCAGTGAAAAAAAACGAAACGATCTTACACAAACTTCAACAAATAAACCACTTTCGAGTTACACAATTTGTAAGCTCCCATTTGAAATAATAACCAAAAGTTTTGAATATCTGGATACTGCGTAAATGTGTTCCTTTAAAGCGATCCTGTTACATTTACCAAAGTGTTAGTTTCTGGCAACATGCAATCTTACACAAAATCAAAAATTCTCTCTACGTAGGATTTGCTTTTTTACAATTGCAAGCCTCACATGAAAATCATCTGATAACCCAGTAAAAATATCTAAATCATATTTGTGTCCGTTTAAGGCGATCCTGTGACATTTACCAACTGGGTACCGGGTCACACAGATAACTTTGTGAGCCACACCCAGGAGGATTGTGTTGCAATGATACCATACAAGGGCGGGATATGGGACGACATTCCCTGTGGCGGCCAGGATCCTTTCCTTGGGGTAGACGTCGGCGAATCGCACTTACCATTCTGCGAATATAGTAGGATTTTACTGAATATTAAATTTACATTTATGTTAAACCAAGCGACTTGTAAAACGATACACATGCATTTTTTATAATAAACAATTGAGAAAGAATTACAGATTGTAGAAAATGTGCAATGTTTAAGTTTACAAAGCACACATGTATAGTGTCATGCATATGTAAAATTGCATTTATGTCATTTCAGACACGGTACAGGGTGGGCAGCTCATCGGCTGATGATTTCTCTGTGCGATGCATTTCGTTGAAGATATATTGT
>Ga0224511_10004186_pt1 | contig 10794 bp, 4 predicted proteins | sample SF_May12_sed_USG_2_FD_169988 | JGI IMG/M metagenome (GOLD analysis project Ga0224511, IMG submission 169988) | Sediment microbial communities from San Francisco Bay, California, United States - SF_May12_sed_USGS_8_1 | ecosystem: Environmental > Aquatic > Marine > Sediment | place: USA... | reverse complement strand
AGAAGAAACATTTTGCTCAATGAGTTAAGAGGTGATTACTGATAAGCCCGTTTTAACTGGTTAGGTAGACTGGCCGCCGTGATATGTGTATGTCATCATTGATTAAAAACTGCTTACATTCACAGCCCAGTCTATCCGAATTCCTGATATCCGAATATGCGTGCACTTTGAACTATGAAACAATACAAATAGCCTTTTGCTTTGGTGTGCAGTAAAACAATAAGTATGATAAATGTCTTTAACAGCATGATTGGTGAATAAATGTGGTCAATTTCTTTTTTGGAACAAACTTGAAATGACATGATACAATGTGATACTCATTTTATAAACAATGTTACCGCAGCGGTGGTTCAGTGTTACAGCGTTTCCCCTGTAAGCGGGAGGTACTTGGTTTGGTCCCCAACCGGGTCATACCATAAAAATGTAACCGTATGCTTTCTTGCCTAGCGCTCAGCATATAAGGATGGGTCATGCGTCTTTCTCATTTCAACCCTCGTTCAAATGAGATGGATACCATCTGCAATGAGTGTTCGTGAGTAATTATTATAAATTATGATAAATTAGTTTAAACTTGTAAACAATGCGATATGCGACATGGTTCCCGGCCTTGTATCTGACTAACAAGAGCTGTGGCCACAAACACGGCCATGTGCTTCTGTGTTAACACCATGTTTGTAGAACTGATTGCAACTTTAAACCTTTTAAACCTTTGTTTACTAAACAGTGATGTCCGGGAACCACGAACATCACACTCGATTAGTATAACAGTCCTTCCGATATCCAATGAATTTCGTGTAGGTTACATGTATACAGCAACTGTCCGTACAAGAGTTTTTTTTCTAATATTGCAGAACCGCGCACATGATTTGTCTCCCGTTATTTAGCTTAGTCAGTAGAGTATCCGACTTGTTATTCAAGGGTTCAAATCCCACCGAAGCGGCAACCTTTCTTCGTGATATTTGATACTACACAAAGGGCTGAGTCTAGTGCAGTTGCCACTCACAGCTGGCTCATGTAAGGAAGCAGTCAGTTAAATGCAGAGTAAAAGGGCAAGTACTGTGAACCCAGAATAAGCTAGTGGTCTGGTCGTAATATTATTCTGCGAACAAGAGAAAGTCCTAAGGAAGCATAGTCTGCATGGAGAAAATAACAGTTTGGGTTTTATTGAAGCTGCTCATCAATTGAAATAAAAGATTCCACACCACTGTAATAGAAATAGGACCAAAACAGGCTCAAAATTACTTATATCTGAACCGTCGACAACACTTTCAATGATTTTCTACCCCCCCCCCTCCCGTAGGGTCAAATCCTGGACCCAATTATATCAACAAATGTAGTTACATTTATTGGTTCAAAACTGTTCTCAACTCTCCCAAAATCAAATGATGAAATAAAATAACGCGGAACACATTGAGGTAAAGTTCATTTTATTTGCATAGAAGAAGAAGGAAGACAGAACGTATATTATGATATTGATAATATTATGTCAAGCCTTCATTGATTTGCATATATTATATGATATACTACAAATAGACAGTGTGTTGTGGTTTACGGACTCTGAAAAACATAATATTTCATTTCTTGAACGTTTCATATGAAGAACAAACAGATTGCTTTAAATACTTTTAATCTTGTAGCCTTGTAAATTTTGTTATAGATAAACATTTTTATAAATTGAAAGAACAATCAAATTAGCTAAAGAGGCAATATAAAAGGACTAAAAATGTTATCAGTTTTAATAGCATAAGGCCAAGAATATACTATATTGCTGCAAATGGGTGCTCTTGTTCTTTTCAGATTCCGTAAACCTCAATAATGCACATTGATTGAATCTAAAAGCTACATAAACTGATTTTGTAATATATCACAATTGTGTGAAATACTAAACAAAATTTACGCAAATATGCGCTAGATTGAATAATTGGTTTCAGTCTTATATTATGTTAATTAAATAAAACTAGGATTATGTTGCTTACTGGTTGTTTAAAGCAGTAACAAGTGACAATTGTGATTTAATATCCATGATGACCGTTTTCAAATAAAGAACAAGAATAAACAAGAAAACGTTAAACGCAGACATATGACTATTTAACGTCAGTGTTATAATGTCAGAACAAAAAAGCTAACTTTATAAAATTTATAAAATGTAAATATTGCTTCTAACATGCAAAAACAAATTGCATTAGGTGTTAAAGTGTTTTTTTATAGATTTCTGTAAGAACATTTACGTACAGATATGTCACACGAATATTTAAGACGAATACTTTTTAAAGATTGTGTAAAAAAGCAAAACATAAAACATAAATAAGTTACAATTATAACAATATATACAACACATTCAACACAAGGTAATATTTCCATTGCTTTCAAAGCATAAAAGGTCAATTACAAAAACACATAATTTTTGTGTTTTTGATGATTTTGGATAAAAACGCGAAAGTGCTTTTTTTTGGTTCCTTTAAATATATATAACTGTATACCAAAATATTCGCACTTAAAAAAGACTAAACAATCTTTTTTACTGGCAAATATCCCTTAAAACATGACACAGTGTCAACAGTTTAAAGCACAACCTTAAAAAATAAAGGCGACTGTACATACATTTTGCAAATGAACAAAGTGTAAATCAGCATTCCTGCTGACACAATATTAAAAACAACTGTTAATATATAATAACCTGGACGTTTATGTGGATATTTAACTTGCCATGTTTTCAAAGCTGCTTGAATTCGCATTTGACTAATCTAAAAAATGTATGAAACAGGTTTAAAGAATTTTAAGACGAAAAGAACATGACCAAAAGCAACCTTTCTATAGAAAAGGCTAAAAACGAGTAGTTGAAACCCGGTATCTAACTTGGTCGCAGCATACAATAGCAGCATTTCTACCCATAATTTGTTAAAATGAATTTGAACAATTTTCAGAAAAACAAAATCTGACAGAGTAACTTAAGGTTCAAACGGCTTTGTGAAAAACAAAGACGTTGACACAAATACAAAATACACCATGTTTGTCACATGTTCTGTAGTTAAGATCATTGGTTTAATAAACATGTCAACATGTAAAATAACATTCAATTATCTTAAGTATAATACATAAATAACTATGTACAGTACTGTGAAAAAATGATATAACAATTTGGGAACCATGTTTGCAGAACTTGGCATAAACAATGATTTGAAATATATCGAAATGTTGACGCATTTTAAAACACATCAATATGTTAACATTATTTTACTATATATACTTAGTATGTACGCGATTTCCGTACTTTCTGTAAATGCACTTTACGTCGATATATACTTCCTATTAACACACGTCACGTGATTAATTTGTCAGGCGTCCATGCGTCATTTTGTATGTGTGTTGCGCATGCACTTTGGACATGAAGATGTTCACTTAGTCCGCCGTTTTAAAAAACATAACAGTGTAAAGTCGAGAACGGTATGATGCGTCTAACTGCGACAACAGAATGGTGTGATAACCACGTGTTTCTTATTTAGTCCCTTTACACACTTACCACTTTCAAATCCTTACTGCAACAAACGAATGACAACACAAGTACATGCGATTATTTTGTTGCTAGTGTACACCCTATCTGTTTTTCACAGACCACTCGCCACAACAGAATGACGTCACAAGCACGTGTGTCTAATTTTAGTTCTTGTACACACTTTACACTTGACTTCACAGCACCAAATAAATGTACAACTGCACCGTTCTCGGACGGTGTATGATTCGGACACGTATCCTCTACCACAACACAAAAGATCACAACCGTCTATGCCGATAGACGACGCATTGCACTCCCTCCCAGTTGTGCCCGGAAAACCCACCACTTCGTTTTTATCACAAAAGTTGGGCGATTCATCGAAATAAACTAAGTCTCTTTTGTCCGGTCTTTTGTGATTCGGATCTACCGGCTCCAACTTCAAATGTTGACGATCCCGCCTGCCTCCGTTATTGTTTCCTGAAAGGTAAAAAACACCCACTCATCAAACACGTGCAACAATTCCTCTTTTGCATTGCATTATCTCATAAACACTTAGACATATATTACCCAGAGAGATTCGTATATGGTCACGTGACCGTATGGCCGTCACAGAAATGGCAAACAGTCAATCTGTGATGATCGCACCATTTCTGCGACCTCAGCTGTTGTATGGTTTGTACATGTATTTACTTGCAATACGATACTTGTATGCTGTTACAATATATAGAGAGAGTTTATGCATCGTTTTCTTTTTTAAAAATGGTAAATGAAGAAGGTTAGTTCCTTCTATGTGTCAGCTCTTCTCGTCAACAAATGCAATGTGACAATCAAAAGTAAGCCTTAGAATAACTATATGTGCAGTGAAATGAAATCTATAATATCAATTGTGTATTTAATTTATGAATTGGTTTCGTATAAGCAAAAAGTCTGATTGACACGGTCACCAACTCTAATTATTAAAAGAAATGATGTTTCACGTATTACTCATAATTATTATTTATGTAATTTGAACTACAAAACTACAAATTAAAGTATTCACTGACTGTAAAGATGACATTTAATTTTGCGTTATGAAGAGTTTGTTTAAACAGAAAGAGAAAATGGTAAAAAAGAAGCACACAAAAAACGCAGGCTATAATTCTGCGCATAGTGTTATTGACTAAAATCTTTACACGAAATAAAAGAAAAAACAAACAATATAATATAATCAATAGTTCTATACCATGCAAGGGTATAACGCCAAGAAAACGTTATGTTTAAAAATAAAGATCTAGCACGGGCCATGGAAATTTGTCATACCATGTGACCCAAGGGTTTACGCATGCCGTAGTAATTTCAGAAAGGGCGTGGTAGCCATATATACGAGATATAAAATCTAAATATGTGTAATTAACTATCACCAACACCACCTTCAGATATTGATATGCATAACTAACTACGTTTGATCGCAACTCGCTTGATTTAACACAGTTATGTGATGAATAAAATGGCATAAATTTATTCTAAAATATGTGGATAAACAAGTTTTCCTGAATCTGACAAGTCAGTGAGGTTAGCAGTTTTATTGTTGATGCAAAACTTCATTACCAAATTAAACGGGTTGCTTAGTCAGGCTATTTTTAATTATGTTATACTTGAACAAGCAGCATATGATGGGCTTGCAAAATGAACTTTTCACTCCTAAACATCAGTCCAAGGGGGATAACAATAGTTGATGTTTCATTTAACTGCATGGGTTGCTATCCCTATATGCGGTTTAATCATTTTTATTTCGGTAGAAAGGGTCGTATTTTGCAGTAACTGTCTTAAACATAAATCAAACACTTCGTGTAATGTAACGACTATTCGAAAGGCGATTATCTAATTACCAAGTTAAACTAGGCGAGTACTAAATGATAAATAAAAATATTTATGCCAACACAACTCTTTTCTTTACATTATTCTAGTTTTTCGAGTACGCACACGATATTTACACTATACAGTTCATAATTAGGAAGATTACACAAAACCTACCAAAAGCAAGCCTAATACGAGTAAAAGCAAATCTATGAAACAATACATGAATATTTGCTAGAAACACCACAAACGCCAAAAGAAATAACAAACACAAAACCAATAATTGTTTTTCGACATTCCCGCTTGAATTTTGAAAATAACACCTAGTTAGAATCAAATCAAACTTCTATAACTATGTCCATCACATAAAAGAGTTGAAAGAGAACAGGACAATCGTCTAAATCATATTTTAAATATTTTGCTTTATGAGCGTTTTCTCTCTCTCAAGATTTGAACACTATTATAGTATTATTAGAAAATGACACAAATAAAACTTTTTTACATTATATTAAGAGTAATAGTTCATATGATATTTAATATTTATGTGTATAGCAATCAAACAAAAACAGAGAAATGTAAAACTCCAAACATGAACGTGTCGATTAAATTATTGGTTTTGGAACACACAATACAAACCTTCATTGTCCAGACTTCCGGCGTTGCCTATAAATAAATTAATGTAATTTCAGTTCTATAAATACATTAAGGTAATTTCAGTTCTATAAATAATTGAAAGTCATTTCAGTTCTATTGATAGATTGATGTTATTTCATTTCTATTAATAGTGGTGTTTTTTTTTCATTCTTACAAAAAGATCAATGTTATTTCAGTCTAGAATGAAAAAAGCTAATGCAAGTTTTCAATATATTTTGTTCGTCGTTTTAGTTAACTTTATCTTGCGAATAAAATGCCAATAATAAAATGAAATATTATATATTTATATAAATCAAAGAAGGTAACATAAATATTCCTTAAAGCGGTAACGATTATAAATATCATTAGATTTTCTAGCTAAATGCATGCATTAATAATACGATATGTTCCTACTCTACATTACGAAATGTTTTGATTATTAAATAGTATGGCATTGCACGCCCTTTCGTGTGTGTGGCTGACCGTATCACAATTTAATTGCAATAACACGTTTTAAAACACAAAATACATAATACATTTATAGCAGGACACTGGTCGATTAACAAAATTAAAGAGACATTGGAAACAAAAACAGGAATAACTGTATCTGTGAAAACATGAGTACAAGTAGTCGCATTATTGTGCGTTATTTTAAATGATTATTATGAAAATGTTGACATAGGTTTCAAGACAAGTAGGGTTGCAGAATGGTAGTTTAAATTGTATTTTCAGAAAATAGTTCTGAATTTCAACAAAGCGATGCGTATTATAAATGTTGTTGTTGTGTAAAACATCATAAAATCAAACATGAATTTCTGAAGGTGAATACAAATTATAAAACTATAGCAGGGTGATCTCGTATGATGAAATAAGTCATGATATTATTTGAACCACAATGATCGCGTATTAATATTGTACATTTATAGCTAATCAGCCAACTACACCAAATACGACATTAATTTTGACAAGAAAGCGTCATGTATCAACAAAATTTACATGCTAGTGTATAAAGAAAGAGTTTTAAGGACAGGCTAGTAATAATTAATACGACAAGAGCAGAATTCAGAGAGTGATCCGATATGTCACCTTGTTGTAGGGGCTAGATGCACATAAACATCGTCAAAAAAAACTTAAGTTAAGCTCAATAATAAACAACAACACTGCCAAAAAGCATAAACCTCTGACGTAATAAAACGAAAACGCTTCAGAAATAAACGGTGTTGGTAATGACAACTCAAAATTAGTAACAAACAGCAAGAGCAAAAAATACACTTGGCATAATGTAAACGTCTAACGGAACAAGAACGTAAAAGTACGACATAATGTTAACGTGTGACGGAACAAGAACGTGAACGTACCGGGGTTGACGCGGGAAGCGCCGTCAAAGCGGTCCTTGATGACGTTGCCGACCTCCCGAAAGGACGGGAGCCGCATCCAGCAGGTCTTGATGGTGCAGGTACCGGACATTCCGTGACACTTGCAGTCCCGGACCATCAGCCGCTTCACCGCCTGAAATAGTTTTAATACATGTGTAAATATAAAATATAAATAAAAAACGGAAAAATACAAAAAAAATGTATTCTAAATGTCTGTTACGTGTTGTTGTACTGTGTGTTTCGTACTGTTCTAATTGTTTCTTTTTATGCTATATCGTATTCACTCTGCTCAGCTATTGACAGAAGCTTAAGCTTTTGCTTCTTTCTAAAACAACGTACCGATAGCAGTATTGAAACAAATAAAAAAGAGTGGAATTTAACGAACATAAATTATGCCAAATTGTAATCTTCAAATTAGAAACAATGTACAAGTACTTAAGAAGGGAAATAACCACATCACATCCTTATAATATTAAAGATGTGAATTAACTCCTCTTAATTCTATAGTGGCGCATGGTCTTCATACGTTTAGGCTAGTGCAAAACATTCGTAACAGGACAAAATCAACGTAGGTGAACTGGGAAAAACACTTTCTTTAGGGTAAGAAACATACAATAGCAGTTTCTTTTACACTAATTAAATATCGGTTGTATGTTTTATTACGAACAAGTCTATAAAAAGCGATAAATGTTAATAATTATATTGTTTTAACTACCAAGCAGTGTTAACAATATATTGTGTCATCAGTTTATACCAGAGCACGGTTTGGGCATTAACATGGGAAAAAATCTAAACTATCCCTAAAAGTCTAAATAAGTGCATAATAGAGCATAAACAATAGGTACCATGTCTTAGTTTTGAAGAAAAATGTTCACAAACAAGGACATTTCCAAAATACCACTCATTATAAGGGGAAATCATTTTCTTGTCCACGGACACAAAAAGGAATTACCTCATGTTACATGCATTTTTCATCTTTTAAAATATGTAGTCAAAATCTTTTTTAGTGTCAGCCATTTTACATCACATTTCTTTGCTAAGACTCTTACCTAAATTATATTTTAAGATATGTACTTTTCAACCCAATTTTCTGTGCTCTAGCTACTTTAATGCGATTTTATACAAGTCATTACAAAGTTAATTTTAATAAATAGAACACAATTAAACGACATTTCAGCTGGACCACTTCTTATAATATAATAAAGTTGACCGTCAATGCAACTGGTTTCACATTGCACATAACGCTAAAATTTACGAATAGGTCGTCTGTACTTCTTCACTTCTATGAAGTAACAAAAATCTACGTTAGAGAACTAATAACATGTTGGTGAATGAGACAAAAAAAACCACACTGCATATTTCGCATTCATGCAATAAAGAAACCCCACTGCGTTTATGTCGGACTAACAATTACGTGTGAACTAACTCTATCAGTATAATAACTAGTTTATTGACAGCGTTTACAAAGCTAATGCTATAAACACATGTAATTTAGATGCTAAACTTTCCACATCTTATTCACTTTGACCTGCGATGTTTTATGCCCGGGTATCGCCTGTAGGGGATGCTTTCAAAGTCAACGGCTGGGTTTTATTGTGGCCAGATATGTGATACATTGCTGAAATGCTAAATGTGTCACTTTCCAAAAGCGAAAACAAATTTTGAAGAAAAAAACATACTGTTGTCAGGCACGTATTTGTGAGACACATATTATATTACATGTCTGTTTTTGTCAAATACATTCTTCGAATTACAATATAGGAACAAAGCTTTGTTTAACACTTTTGTCCTGAAAAAAACAACACTCTTATAGACCTGTTCTTTAAGTATAAACAGATATAAAAAAACAAGTTGGTAGTTACTTTCTTGTACTTCTCAAATCTATGTAGTGACGCTGCGTTTGATACTACCGTATTATTCATTTGCGTTTTCCATTCTTGAAAAAAGCTGTGTCTAAGGCTTAGAAATCTTTCACTAAAAAGAGGTTGATCGATTATAATTTCAAAGATACGCGAATAACGCAAACAACTAGCTTTCGCGATATGAATATTCTGTCGTTAGATATTGTTGCATCCGAACAAAGCTATAAATATGTTACATACTAATAATAATGGACTGTATATTCGTTTAATCAACATCGGCCGCAGCGGGGGCTCAGTGGTTGAGCGTTCTCCCCGAGTGGGAGGTCGGGAGTTTGACCCAGAACCGCGTCATACCAAAACGTTATAAACTGGTACCAGCTGCTTCCTTGCTTAGCAGTCAGCATATAAGGATATGTCTGGCTTCTCTCTCCTCTCAAACCTCGTTCAAAAATGAGATGGATTCCATCTGGAATCTCAACCATCTGGTTGAGAGTGATTAATATTAGTGGGGATAAATTGCATCGCAATCAATTATAAATTAATTAGTATAAAGTAAATCCTACTAACCCGTCGACCGGCCTCGTTGTTATGTAGGTTCATCATGAATTTAAAGTCCCGGCCCTTCTCCACGACGTCAACAAACTTCCGGGAGAACTTTTTCCCGAAGTTGACGTTGTCGCTGCACCCGCCCCACTCCCAGTCCGCCCCGTGCGGTTCCCGGAGGTTGTAGTTGCACGTGCATGTGTATATACTTCCGTCCGCGCATGCGCGTGCCACAGAATGCGCCACTGATGCGCTCGTGATCGCGTAGATAAATGCGGTCTCCCGGCATCCTGCAACAGAGAAGGTTTCTTTACAGTCAACCCACGCAATCAAGTGTTAAGTCTAAATCAAATATTTTATTATTATTTTTATTATTATTATTATTATTATTATTATATTTTTTCTTCTTCCTTAACCTGTTTATAACATTAGTATGTGCATGTTTTGTTGACCCTGTGGGTAAAACGTTATATTATTTTAAGCGAAATTGATTCTCTCAGTCGAATCGTTTTTCTTGCACTAAATTGAAACAATTAAGAACAGGATAATTTTTAACGTTAATGACATGCTTTTATTGACAATTTTAATGCAGACTTATGTTTTATTATTGTGGTTACTGTATAATGTTTTATTGCCAAGTTTCATTATATTTATTTATAATTGTATGATACGAAGTACAATAAAACTAAGATGCAGACGAGAAAGCGTCGCGAGGATTGGTAAACAAATAACTGTCATACGAGGGCTGTTCAATAAATAATGAGACTGTGCTTATAAGAAATATTAGCACATTTTTAACTTACATGTAGCACCAAGTTACCCTTTGGAACCTAGTGAAACGTTGACCTTGATCATTCTTGACATTGCAACAGAATCTTCCTAAATTGGAAAGTGGACAGATAATCACTTTCGTCACCTGCTTGTTTGAGATGTATAGTTTTATGTTTCGCATTTGTCTACTTATATAACAATTATCTTCTCTCTACACTGGCAGCAGATTTATGAGAGGGGATCTTTTCTGAAGGCAGTAGCTTGGGGCCTAGTTTATTAT
>Ga0224511_10004185_pt1 | contig 10795 bp, 2 predicted proteins | sample SF_May12_sed_USG_2_FD_169988 | JGI IMG/M metagenome (GOLD analysis project Ga0224511, IMG submission 169988) | Sediment microbial communities from San Francisco Bay, California, United States - SF_May12_sed_USGS_8_1 | ecosystem: Environmental > Aquatic > Marine > Sediment | place: USA... | reverse complement strand
TGTCTGCTCTGTAAGTCCTACACTAATGGAAAAAAATCTTTAATCTTTGCTCAGTTGCCCATGTGTCAGTTCAAGGTCAAGGTCACCATTGAAGGTCAACTATCATCTCAAGGTCAAGGTCAAAATTAAAGGTCAAATATATTAACAAACAAATATTACACATTATGTCGTGTCCGCTCTATAACTCCTTTACTAATGGAAGGGTTTTCTTCAAACTTGAATGACACATTCACCTCAACTAAGGGATGTGCAGAGCCCATGATTTTTCCACAACACATCTTACCCTTGCTTCCGCCCTATAATGCACAATGGTGGGGGTATGAATCGCTTACAGCGATAGCTCTAGTTTATCATGTTTACTAGTGTTTAATAATATAAACGTTCGCCCTATGTATTATTTATAAAAATCATGGTTTACTATGAAATCATCCAAATAATTTCCTTTCAAAATAGTAAACATGCGTTAATCACTATGTAACTTCGTATTATGCATAAGAGTATACCAACAAACGCATTTATCGTGTTACAAATAATGATAACTCTTATGTTCACTATTTGTTTACTCTTTTTAACGTATCTGATGAAAGAAACATGCACATGGTTTGTGTAATGTTGCACATGTGTTGAAGTTACTATAAACATCAAAAAAGCAAGGCCAAGTTGGAATTTTAACTCAATAAACTGAATTTGAACGATCAATTCGTATATTTAAAGTTGTATTACCGTTGAACGAGAGCATTTAACCATACACCTTAGTTTTCATAAAATTTCACCTAAATTATAAGTATAGCCTTATAAATGATAAACTGCAAAACGATTTAAATCTGATATCATCGAAACACTGGAATGTAACTGGATATACATTCGCAAATATTAGAAATCCTAGCCGTTTGTAAAAGCTTTCGGGAATGCTGTTTTTAGAAACACATTGAGTTCAACTGTTAGGTATTGCCAATTTGAAATCTGATCCGACTATTTTCGGAAATAATCGAAGGGCTTCGCGCCAAATTATAAATATTATTTGACTACCTAGTCAAATAAGAATATGGATTTTTAGAAAGGCCAGAAATGTTACGGAATGAGTTTCTCAGTTGACAAACTGTGTCAATATTAGTTAAATTATGCATTTTATAACAATAAGGTGTTTATTTTGACAGTGTAATTAGATGAATTTGGTCAGTAATAAATCTTTAATCAAGAGTTCGTGACAGTCGTTAGAACATGTAAAATATGCGAGATGGAAAGTTAACAAACTGTAATCTTTGCCAGGGTCAGTCAATGTTATGAATTTTAAATTTCGCTCTTGATCGAGCCTGGCTGCTTCTGCTTTTTTTAATTCAATCTCGGAGGATTTAAGGCAGGTTTGACTGTACAAGCACGCAATTACTGTTTTATTAACTGCTATTGTCTTACTAGTCTCAACACTGATACCAAATGATGTTTTACATACATTGGGTATCAGTTTTGTCTCTTAGTTAGTAAACCAGTTGTGTTTTCAAATTTAATGTTACAATCAAACTACTGACACTAGCAAATCCAGGGGGCGCACCCGGCTCCCCCCTAACGGTCGCAGACCTATGACTTTGTTATGCCCCAAACGGTATTTTTTCTCATTTTTTTCCTAAGTCGCGATTAATTTTAAGCACTTTTTCTACCACCCCCCCCAAAAGCAACATGAATGTGTAATTGATTGTAAATACAAATTGTAATTTGTAATTTTATATGTTTGAAACAGTTGGAAATGATGACAACGCAGTAAAAAAGGGAAAGGGGTTTGCTGCCATAAGTTGTACCTTTATGCATTTGTGACACTTCATACGTATTACATTAATTATTATTTTATTACCAAACTAAGAAGTATTTTAATGGAATGTCAATTTATTTCTGCACAGTCTGCAAATAATAGTTTTATATACAGTAAGAAACAAATGTAACTATTTTTGTACTAAAAATGCATTTTGGTTGTTTGAAGTAAATCAAGTCTAATAATAAAATAATAAAAACACAGTTAATCACTTTGTCAGACTCTTTGGGGCACTGCGTTGCTCACCTGAGTCTCCTTGTCCTAGTATTCTAGCCAAGTACATGTTGTGAGTACAGCCACTTAATCTATGTTGAAAGAGGTTTAGCCAAGGATCATACCTGTGTAGTTTTACCATTAAAACCCAGCTATTTCAAAGACGTTTTTTGAAGGTTTTCTTACTTCAATGTAAACATGTGACCACCACAGCAGGGCTATTTTGACCCAATTTCATCAACTATGGTAGCCATTGGTAGGAAATTTCAATAACGAAGATTTTTGAAAATTGCAGTTTTAAATCATTTTTCTGATATGGTGACTACTTATGCAACCAACCAGATACCAGAATTCTTTGAACAAGTTTGTAAGGAGACTGCTCACTGGTCATTCCTTGAAAGTTAATGAAGTGATGTGTTTCATAGGAGAATAATATTTAACTAAAATTGTTAAACAACAGCCAAAGGCTCACTAAATCTCAACATTAATAGAACTTGATTAAAGCCAATTACAATCTTTATACATCACATCAAATACAAGAAAACCAAAGAAAATTAACAAAATAGTTAACATTAATAGTTATGGTTCACATTTTTTCTAAACATATTCAGTGGAGGAAACATGATTTGACTTAGGGTTTTAAACAGCCAAAACTTTATATTAGATTAAAGCTCAACATTTAAAATGTGATTTTGGAATGCTCAAATTCCAAAATGCCTGTTCTAGCCTCTCAGTGGCACAGTTTGGGAATCTCATGTGAACCAGTCTTGGACACTATTGACACTGTCTGGGAGGACCTAATACATGGCGTAGGCGCCCTTTTGGCAGTGTATGGGAAACCTCAAAAGGACAGTGTGGGCCTCCGATGGCATTGTCTGCGAGGCCCAAACACGCGGCTCTCGGGCCCCATATGTGGTGTGTAGAAAATCCCAACAGGCCCGGTCTTGGACTCGGTAGTGGCACTGTATGGGAATCTTGGGAATCAATGGTACTACATTTTAGCCAAGCTGCGCTGGGTTGGGCCTGAATACATTTTGAGCTAAAACACACCCGTCTGGGCCTCCTATGACACTTCATTTGACGCCTGAACACACCAGTCTTTATTCAGTCGGGTTTCGGAAAGCAGCGTAAGCACTCATCAATTTGTTTTATTCTTTGATTATGTTTTTGTCTAGAGTTGCATGACTGTTACTATTTTACTATATAATGAATTTCCTTCTCAAAACCTACACTTACACCCACTTCTAACGCAACAAAATATAAATTTCTCGAAAACCGATCAAGATATTGATTTGCAATTTGGTACTGTTTATCCCACGGTTGTTCACTACACATGTACGTTAAAATTATTAAGCCGTGAAGGCAAATGTCCACTTTGCACGTGCACATACGGGTCATTATAAGTCATTATTTGCAATTTTTTATTTTACACCTACGTTTATATTCTTTTGTTTGTTACTTTTTTGAATCAGCCGATTTCAATAAAATTTTACATGGATACTTGAATATGGTTCTTTCAAAGGTACTCCAATTTTCAAATCAATAGTTCTTCTGGATACTGAGATATAAAAATTTAAAGTCGTGTTGCGTTAGGAGTGGGTGTAAGTGTATTGTATAAGTATCATTGTTTAGCTACATCACTCCCTACATGTAATTTGCAATAATTTGTAATATCGCCGCGAACCATTGATTGACAAACACAAACTAACCTTCATTATTCTTGCAAGTTTATTTAAGAGTTGCAGCTCGTCCATGCCATAGTTTCCTTCTGTCAGCATTTCCGTAAGACGGATCCAATTTTGTTTGTCTGTCCTTTCAAACATTTCAGCCAATTTTGTATTCGAGTATGGATCATTGGTGTTTTCTAGACCTTCACTTTTCTTTGTCTGGCGTGCCATTTGACGTGTAAGCCTATCAGATCTAAATATACAGAAAACTAGTTTTACCACGGAACTATCAAGGCTATATTTGCTTAGCTTATTATTAACAAACAATTCTACAAAACGGATGGACGGACACACGATTATCGAACCAAAAAGTCACCACAAGCAAGCTGGACAAAAAATAACATCACTTAAACAAAGGCTTTATTAGGCCTGTCAAAATATTAAACAACCTGTGTACTTACTCCGCCTGCAAGTTCTGTATATGTGTAGTAAGAGTGTTTATCTCTTCCAAATATCTTTTACATCTATCCTCTAATACTATGTTTCTGTCCTGAAAAAAAACTGGCAATGTTCAATACACTGTACACTGTAAGTTTCAATATCCCCGTTATTCAATGTAAAAGCTGTATTGCCATTTACTCAGTGGATGAAATAATGATGCAGGATCTACATTCAGAAGAACTCAAGGTTTTATGTAGATTACATTAGTTGCTTTATATGTTTAACAGTAAGATCCGTTCCCGGTGTGTGACGACAATTTTTTTTCACTTTTTGGGTTATGAAATTTAAGGAGCATTAAAGAAATACACATGGCGAAATATTAAATTATGTCAATTTGCAAGTGAGTCCTGGTGAGAGTAAATGTTAAGCACTCTGCGCATGTATAAGCAAGTAACACGTCAATAAGAAATTATAGGAAAGGTACTTGCCTGGAATTCTTTTAAAACCTTTTCATTTTCGTCCATTGACTTTCTGAAATGGAAACGAACAGAAAATGTATTTTGTGTTTTTGTTTGTTTTTGTTTGATTTTTGAGGTGATCATTTTAAATACAATGTAATGTTTGTGTTCAAACCATCATGCGTAAAATGTGACAAGGCGCTATCTAGAGATGGGAAAAATACAGATTAAACAATTTACGATTTTGGTCATTTGAAACAAAGTACACATTCTTCTGAGATTATATTTATGTTATAAAAGAGAAAACAAAAAATAGCGAGTCAGATTATTATTTAGAAAGTCTATATGCTTACTCTTTTTTGCCAATGGACCTGTCTTTGCTGTCATTTCCCTTACTGTTGTTCCGTTCTTTTTCATGTCTCTGTGCACTACCTTGCGATGATGTATTATGTGTGTTTTTCCCTGTTTGATCTGTACGGCCATTCGACTCCATACCTCTATCCATTGACATGACACCCGGAGAGTAGGCTGAAAACGGTAACAAGACAAGGAATGTTTGTTAACAAAGCACGGCCCAATGTCCGTACGCCTGCATAATGTATTTAATCGGGGGTTTGGGCTACATGGCAAATGCATGTTTTTTAGGTAAATAGAATAGTTAGCAATTCTCCTTTGGAAGTGTTATCAACCCCAATTCTTTTCTTGTTTTAAAGCAAGAACATAAAGATCAACATACTCCAAAATAACGACCGAATCCTCTACTTTTCATTTTATTGATATTTTGATTAAACTGTGATCTGTTTACATGACCCTAAAACTATGAAACAAAATGTGAAGGTCATATAGATTTAGGCACTGTGTTATTTTGCTATTTTGAGCAAGATGCTAATGTGTAAATACAAGACAAATAATCTTAGTTGTCAGTTTTGTCGTTTTTGTTATTTATCCCAAATCGTTTCTGTTATGAACGCAAAAAATCCTTTCCGGACACAGAATTATGATATATAATCTCAACTATAACACTAATATGATTGTGGACCATAGTGTTTCATACTTAAAACAGAGAAAAAAACATATACTCCACGCAAACACAACATAAAGATAAATATATTTGAAGAAAAATTGCTATAATGATCTAGGATGTAAACTGCAAGCGTTGGGTAGACAATACGAATAGACCATTCAAATGATAACATTAGTTACAATAGCTCACCTTAACGCATCGAACAGACGTACTTTAATATATTATTTATGTTTATCTCGAGCACTGTTAGAATACTTATCAATTAAATTTAATTATCTAGTACATGCTTTAACATAAACTAAGCGTCAATTTGACATTTAGTCAACAATCAAAGTGTCCAACTTTCGATTTTAAAATCGAAACTTGGGTAAAAATGCATTTATTTCTTCTGCATTTAGATCTATCTAGTATTCCATTCTTAAAAATACTTACTTTTAAATTGATTAAACAATGTTTACAGATGTATCATTTTCTAATCAAACGTGTACCTTCTTTCTCCTTTTCCTCTACTGAATATTTGGATGAAGCACAGCCCATATCTGATATTTCCTTACCTTGAACATTATTAACTGCAAGTCTTTACATAGCAAACAGACATATACATGTAATCTGCTTTTGTAAATTGCAATCCTACTTTCGATTTAAAAGCGAAAGTGGTTAACAAAAATGCATTAAGGTAATGTACTAGAGCATTAGCCTACATTAACCAAAAACAATCGTTTTAAATAGATGACAATTGAGTTTTTTCTGTTATATTTCGTCAAATTTGACAATGCTGTTTAGAATTAGTCATTTAATGATTTCTCTATATAAATCAATGGAAAATTGTGAACCCTAGGCTCGGGGAAATATTTACCTAAATTTAAAAAAAAATGTACATGATATTAGATACCATGCAAAGGTAAAAGCCCTTGGTCTTGTGATTCCAGGAAAGAATGTTTTTGACAACTGCTATATTGAAACAAATTTGCTGACACTTTGAGTCGACCTACTTATGCAACCGAGTTTGCTAGAGGGTCACCCAATATTTATTCACAGAAAGTTTTAAAGTTTTTTTTAATTTAGTCAAGCGGTTTAAATTTAGGAGAAGAAGTCGTTTGAAGATTTCCCATATAATTTAATGTAAAATTGAGACCCGTAGGGCGTTTAATTTTGTTCCTAGTGCATGATTTGAACAACTTTAGTAGAGAACCTCTAGAAGATGTTATTTACCAAATAGAAAAGTTCGGGGTCTTGTGGTTTCACACAAGAAATTGTTTTAATTGCATTTCTGAAACATATTTCCAGACCCTGTGGCATACTTAAGCAACCAATCGAAACCATCTTAACAACTTGGGTACGATACCACACAGCTATCAATCCTGTGACGTTTGGTTAAAAGCGGTTTTAGAGGAGAAGCTGTTTAAGAACATGTTGAACGCCGGTCGACGACAGACGTAGACCGATCACATGTTTAGTAATAATAAATGTAAGAAAGCCGTTCAGAAAAAAAACTTTTGCTGAAAAAGATTAATAATATTATTTAAACTAAGTTTGTGAATGCACTTATCGTAATTTTAATAATGCACTTATCGTAATCTTAATAAGTGTTGCCCGCCATACTAAAAGAAATAAACAAAACAACCTTGGATCACAACTGTCTCCTTTGATCGATCGTAAAGCACATGCTTCTCAGTCATACTACAATTAAATATCCGCCTTCTTGACCAACTTTCTACGGTTGTCTAGTTTCGATTTTAAAATCGAAACCTATGTGTTGTTCTATTTTACTTTCATTTAAAACAGTTATCTTTTTACCCCCACCTAAGACATTTTTCTGTTACGTTGATCTTTATGTACTTTTCAAAGTATAAAATTTATAGATACAACTTTACAAATCTAGCTTCCACATAATGATTGTGACTTGTTAACTTAATTCCATGGTCTTCAAAAAATGTTCAATGTGAATGCAGCATGTCTATACCGCTCAGAGTTATGTTGTTAAATATATCTATCAACATGGTTGGTCTGTATCAATATATACCAAACCTTTGTTGTTTGTGTCTGCTTTGGCAAGTGAATATAAAGCGCCAGAACCCATGCTATACTATTATGTTAAGTTTACATCTAACTGCAAGTCATACATCAACAATGTGATATTGATAAATCTCTACTTTCTATTTCGAAACGAAACTAAATTAATGCAATGAAAAATACATTGTGTAAAGTTAAACTTCAACTTTATAATTAAGTAAATACCCGAATTCTCGCTTGCATACTGTTCCTCAATTCCCGCTGGTGCATGTTGCGTCATATGATACTGATACGTTCCGTCCATGGTCGGTTACTTCGAACGCAAATAGTTAAAATGCATGAAGAACACTTCGGACGCAATATTCTACACAATTACATACCTGATTTTCTCCCATGGCTGAATACCCTTGCTGAGTCACTGGTGTTGAAAGTTCATATAATGTCCTGTATTATCAGTGTGTGTGTGGGGGGGGGAGGCGGCGTGGACTCACTGAAAGTGATTATTTCGTTACAATTATTACTTATAGGAAAATAGTTTTATCCTTGTGTAGCAGGCCTAATTATAGTTATACGGTGTTTTTAAATTACGTTACATATTCTAATAGTATGTGTGTACAAATATATATATATAGATAATTGAGTGAATGTCGTCAAAGCATCATGCTTAAACAGTATTAGATCTATTATTTTGGTATTTGTTATACTCAGGTCAGTGGCGGGTCCAGGATTTGACCTGGGGGCGTGGACTTTGTCAACGTTGGGGGTAGGAAACCATTGACAGTGTTGACGGTTGTATTTCTATTTAAATTTGGTTTAAACGAAGCGCGGGCAAGCGAGCGAAAAAAAATGAATAAAATTGCGCCCCCACCCCCTGGATCCCCTAGTGCAGGTGGCTTTAACAAATACATGTAAGTGTTGAAGTAAATAATGTCAACCATGAACTATAAGTGTCTTTATTTTCATACTATTACGTTAGGGCTTCCGGGACACTACCAACTCAATCACTGAAATTACTTTAAAGCAATACAGAAATTTTAAAAATATTGTGGTCTCTGAAACACTGATACCTGGACTACATTTTGATAATTTCAAATTGTGGGCAGCTATTCATATCGATGAGTATCTATCATTTAAAATGATCCCGTGATGAAAGGATTTCCGGAACAGTGTAAGGTGTTCCGGGACACGTGATATCACATCAATGCTGTTTGTGGACTCAAGTCGGGAACGTATCCAAAATAATTTTTAACTGTCAAACTAGTTCATGAACTGTTTTAGTTCTGTGGTGTGTTCAAATGGATAGACCATCATTAGTTGTGCCAAGTGAAATAAAATATACACAACAATACTGTTACAAAATATTTGACTTCGTGTCAATTTTATTTGATAACAAAAGACAACAATGTTGCAACATTAGATACTTCTCTTCGAGATTTACAATACAAAGTAGTAATGGGAGTGCTCCCAACACGTACTCTCCTAGTTAAGTATTAAATTAGTTTTAATTATCTGTGTGCTTCATGTAATAATAATGAAGAAACTATAGGCCCATTCTTCTTTGACTGTACAAAACACAGACTCTTTGGTATAATATAACATAATTTCTTCAATTTAAAAACATTACATTAGAAATAACAAGCACTGCTTTGTAATCAACATAACCATTTAAACATTAAAATAAACACAATAACACATGCACGATTTTATTACTAATATTTGAAACAAAGCAAAAACATGAAGCAAATACATAAACTTAATATTGTATTATTATGCAATGAAAACATTTGATGATATGTGGTTATAGCAAATACAATTATGCAATGATAAACAAGCAACATATCGTAAATGTATATGTAAAGTAGCTTCTAAAATTGTGCTATGCTTTGTTTTGTATCCATGAATGTCTTCATTTGTGCTGATTGTGCGTTTGAATGTCAATACGATTATTTTGTTACACAAGTACATTATCACATTTTTGTTCCAATACTAATCGTCATTATTTTTATTTTCTTCATTTGCGGATGAGGTTAATTCACTTGCAACTATATGCCTACAAACTCATGTGTGCCATATTTCATTTCAATTAACACCACAACACGATTTCTTAAAATACAAACACAAATGCTTTTAAATACGTTGATATGTTTTATAAAAACTGTAGTGTTTTTGTGTTGTTGTGTTGTTTTTTTGTACGGGCCATTTTGTCATGTTGCCCTTAAACTCGACATTTCTGCATTGTTTACAACATTCTTTCTTTGAACATCTCTTCAATTTACATAAATACATTCATTACTAAAACAAGTCTTATGTTTTATCGCCTCTTATTGAACAAAAAGCACTGTAAAATCTGCTTACATCAAGAGTTCGTTTGTTCTTGTGTTGAATAACACAATTCTATAACATTGCTATAAAATATTCAGATGAAATTGTTCACAAAAAATAAAGGTTGATGCGGTTCTCCTATACATACATAGGACTGTTTATGCAATTAACGTGTTAACCAATGGTTGTATGAAGCTAAACATATATCACAAAAAAGGTAACTAACATAGCCGGAAGAAGCCTATTGTTTTCTCGCATCGATTTGGTATTGAACAAAACAATGCTTTCACTCCAATTCTTCTATATCCTCGAAACTTCTATGTTCTTCGTGTCATAACTATTTGGTAATGGTTTCATACATTTGCCAGTTAGCATTTGAGTAAACTTTAACACTTAGAATTGTCCTACAAACAACATGTAATTGGTTTAAAAGAGGTCCTAATATATAACAGTTCCCACTAATAACGCATTACCACTAAGCATAGCCTCAAACTCTTCCATTTAGCCGTCCGTAATGGTTTCATTAACTAGTCTAATAGCGCTTATATCTGGTCTATGGGAGACGAAGGTTTTTCTTGAAGGTTTTTCCAGTGCTTTCGACAACTCCCCTAACTTCAACCTCTGTTCCTCCAAACCTCATCGCGATCTTGACAGCACGCCGTAGTTTCTTTCCACTGGGGCCGCTTTTCGGGAAAACGATTTCAAAACTCCCGATACAGAAACACCCTTTGTCGATTGTATGGATGGGATCTTTTTCTTTAGAGGCGAACAGATAAACTGTTGCTTTGTCTTGATTGTCATCGACAGGATAATATTCTTTGTCAACGATCCATTCTCCGAGGCGTATCGACTG
>Ga0224511_10004184_pt1 | contig 10795 bp, 5 predicted proteins | sample SF_May12_sed_USG_2_FD_169988 | JGI IMG/M metagenome (GOLD analysis project Ga0224511, IMG submission 169988) | Sediment microbial communities from San Francisco Bay, California, United States - SF_May12_sed_USGS_8_1 | ecosystem: Environmental > Aquatic > Marine > Sediment | place: USA... | reverse complement strand
TAAATTACTTCTCATAAGCCGCGTGTCCCTATTCATTTAATCTACACATGACTGATAGATGGGTAAATCTCTTGAAACATAGATAAAACGGTCATGTTTGGTTGGATTACTAGGTAAGCAGGCTCGGGTAAGCGACCCAGAGATCTAATGGCCTTCTTATTTTCTAGTTTGATCGACGTGTTGCATGAGTGTAAACACAATACTTTAACATTATGACCATAACTAAATGTTGAGCGGCAATTATGCTATGTTGACGATAAATCTTTGAAATTGCCACACAGTACATTAACTGTTACGAATCGCTTCAATTTATGCTCGTATTTAACAAACGTCTGATGATCGCTTTTATGTCATCATTATTGTACCATTTTGCCCTTGTATTATTTCAGTTAAGGTTTTGTGCAATCGCTGAATGTCGTGTTATAATTTTTCAGGCATGTACGTATCATCTTGTCGCGTTTGAATTTAATAGTCGAGTACTTTGATGTAACAACTTAAGTGCAATAAACAATTATACTCAAAATCATGTAAATACAGATTGCCCATGAAAATCATTTCTTCTTAGAAATAAAACACTATTTAACACAATTTAAGGATATAAATAAATGTTCACAAAAATTCCGTTCAAGGAAGAAGCTTTCTGTTTTAAAGAAAAGAAAAATATATGCATTTCTACTTTGTATGGTAGTAAATATAGTTCAGTAATTGGTATCAATTATTTTACTGGTGTTTTAGCTATGATTAGTCATACATAAAAAGTACATTGCAGAATATTTATGGGAATAATTAGATAAGTAGTGTTTGCATGTAGCATGTATAAATACAAGAACCAATTTGATATTCATTTCCATAAAAAGAAATCATTTGAGTCATTGTCTATTCAATTAAGTTGCAAAATGACGGAGCACTACTGGTTTAAATAATTCTACTACAATGTATTTGTATTTTGACGCAATTTTGCTTCCAATTCAGAACTGATATAAAATTGGCAACATGGTTAATGAATACCAGTTGTTTGAGGAGAAAAATTAAACGCCAGTAAAGTGACACATCGTTTGTATAGAATAAATTAAACTGATAAAAAAGAAAGGTCCCGGGAAGCATAGCCTGCAGTGAAACATGGCAGCCTCGGTTTTATTGGAGCTGTTCATCAGTAGTAATGAAAGATGCCACACCACTGACGCCCCCTAGCGCACGAACGGAACTCTATTAAAATGTAAACAACATACAATCCATGATCCCTGAGGATCAGTAAAATATAACTTCACAATGATGAAGTACGGGGCAACATTTTACAGCCGCCACACAGGCACTTAAGTACAGCGGTACTAAGTTAAATTCAACTGAGAAAAGGGAAAGTCCCCCCAGAAAGCAGAAGACTAGTACACATTCTCAGTATCTCCAAGGATGTTATGTATTTAATCTAATATCCGTTATCACAAAGCGCAGGACATAAGCTGGATACGCTAAGCAAACACTTGGTACGCTCGAGTGACGTAACAGATACATTTATGTGTCCCAATGGTGGTCAGTTGAGCTTGAGCTTGACTCAAAGGCTTAGCATACGTTATTCACGCGCGCCACTCACACGATACTCATAAACTGATATACGTAATGCTTACGTTACTTATACGCTTAAATACGCTAAGCATACTGTGATAAACGCTGCACTGACGGTGACGTACGTTGACAAACACTCATTCACGTATACAGGCCTTTCTCATTTGCTACATGTATGCCGGTTATACGTTATATAAACGCTGTAAAGGACTGCCGTCGATAGTTCCGGTTTAAACACGCCACAGTTTTACGTATAAGTAGTGTTTTGTCTGAACTTTTCACCCAAAATAAATACGTTTCGATCATACGCTACAGTATGACTGCACGGTGTGTCGATTATCTGTATATAATTAATTATTATTTTAGAAATTAAAAATAACGTTTAGTTGAGACAATAGTTAGGAAACAATGTCTATCAAGAGAATTTTTTAAACACTGAAACAATGCTTGAATGTACAGTAACTTACATAGATGTATATCTGTACAAACTGCACGAAGAATTTATATAGACTACGAATTGAACATATTTTACTCAATGATTCTGCAGTTTACTTTTGTTATCCCGATAGTCGTTTGTAATAAGATATGTACAACAATTTTTATACAAAATCATGGATACCAACATTAAATAAAGTATATGTATAAAAATGAAGAGATGCCACCTTTGAAAACAAATAGTTTATGTATTATGTATTTCAAACATTAAACAAGACAAAACGTTTTCATAAAGCAGTATTGCGATAATAAACAATTCAAATACCGCCATTAAACATGATAATAAGATGTCTTATATCAACTGGTATCAATTGATAAATCTAAAACTATTAATTTGTCTTATATAACAACATAACATAGAACCCGATTGTATTTCTTCAGATTTATTGCATTTATAAAAATAAATTTGTGAAATTACCTCCATTCCTTGGAAAAAACCTTGCATTAAAGCCGCATCATTTAAAATATTGGTTTGCACCTACTAAGAAGTACTTTTCTATGTTTTTTTAGTCTACGTGTCTTGTTATCTGGTAATAAATTATGCTAGTATTTCAGTGTTGTTTCGTTTGATTAGACTCTTAAAGTTTGTGGTGGACACAGAATACATTTTGTGGACACGTCTTAAGTTGCTTCTTACAATTGGCAAAATACATTTACCACCATACACCAACAAACAAATGGCAGTAATCAGTTATGAATTATTATAATACCATAAAGCCCATTTTAGGGATATAGAAAAGTATACGTTAATATAAATATAAAGTAAAAATAAATTACCGTTATACGGCGGCTGTACACAAAAGTGTCAGTTTTTAATAGTTTTAAAACAATTTAAAAATCGATCGATGTTTGGGATATCATTATATTGAAACCTTAAGGTCTTTCAAGTTCATTATGCAGTTTGTGAGTTAAACAGAATAGAGTATTTTGTTATAACGATGTCGTTAGACGGCTGTATTATCTGAAAACCTCAGTACTTTATAAGATTGAATTTCTTTGCTTCTAATCTTTTAATATGTTATACGTGTATGTAATAAAACTTAGCTATGCGCGTCTTTAGTTGACCTAAATGATTACTCTCATATACACTGTATCATAGAATGCTATATTAATTGTTCTTGAATGTCATATAAATAGAAGGTTAAAGTGAGTATGAAGGGAAACCTAAAACTACAAATAAGTTCACGAGAACCAATGCAATGTTAAATGAACAAAAACTTAAAATATGTTTTTCTTATGATAAAGAAGCCATCTTACATAATGTGTTCTTTTACGATCGTTGTAGAAGTGGTTAATTCCCTAATCAATTAAACAATTTTAAATAATGTTAAAGGACATATTGTACACATTTCGTAATAACTATAAACGAAAATGTATTTTAAACATTAAATAAACTCATTGCTTTTAAATTACAGTTACTGGTAGCAAACTACATAGTTTTGAAATTTATGTTAATGTTTATGCCAGCAACAGTACAATAACACTCTTTATTTGACTTATACACTGTAATTACACAAAAACAAGACATTTAACTTTTACAAGAATCACAGCTCTACTTACGTAAATTGAAAACAAACTTTATAATTGTCGACTGGAGCATAATTATACCACCATACATTCTTCAGGTGTGATACTCAATTATCACAAGTAATAACACTGCCTTTAAAATGTTTTTACATATGCGTTTAACATTTTATTTTAAACGAAATATGTTTTAATGTACATACATGTACGCGCTTATTTCGTAAATATATTTGCAACGTGACCGCTAACGACTTGAAGCGAATCGGTGACATAATTTTAATTTAAAAAAAACAATTATGTAATTTATGTAAACGTACCATAAGTGAAAGTTAAACAATAGAAATGTGTCCTCGGTGTATACCAATAATCTGCTACAAAGGAAAAGTCCTCACGGATAACTTGCATTAGGAAAAGCAGAAGCCTCGGTAACATTAAAGCTGTTTACCAATGGCAAGATGCCACACAACTGTCCTCCTAGCACATGGGCGGACATCTATTTTCAAATGTTAACAACATACAATCCATGATCACAGAGAAGCATAAAACATAACTACACAATGATGTAGTACGGGTCGAACTTTTACAGCTGTATTCTGCTTTAACAAGTAAATTTACATTTTAAGCGCATTAGTACGAGTGGTTTTCTTTAGGGGTTCAATCAGATTTCCGCACATTTACGTTTTTGATAAAGAATACACCATAAAATGCATTCACTCTCTCTATCTAGGCCTCTTAGAATATGAAAATAATAATAGAGACTAATAAATTATTTCCAATAGAAGGACAAATGAGAAGGTCAAGCACACAAATATTTTTCTTGCAGAAAACATTACATATCCATGGCAGATGTGCGTACATGTACATAACTACAAATGAAATGAAAGAGTTAACTTATAATATATTTTTTCTAAATGTCTGTTGCGCCTTGGTGTTTCCATGTTTTGTGCGGATCTGTGTTTTTGTTTTTGTACGGGCCTTTACGTCATGGTGCCCTTAAACTTAACATGTCTACATTGTGTACAACATTCTTACTTTGAACATCTCATCAATTGATATTAAAACTATAATCCTTAGTTCCTTCTCTTTTTATACGTTATCTTGCAACCCCAGACATCCATTCGAAGACATCATTGCAGCTTCCTGGACTGGGTGTAGACGCATGCGCAATGCAGTCGTACCAACATCCATTCGAAGACAATTCATCCTTGCAGCAGCCTTGACTTGGTGTAGACGCATGTACAATGCAGTCGTTCCGACAGGCATGGTTTTATTGAACACACTTTTACGATTTGGAACAGTTTTGAAGAGTTTTGAAGAGTAAACCATGTAAGGAAGTATATAACTTGCTGAAAACGATTACAAAGGATGCTCCTGTAGCATATATAATTTATTAAACACACACCCAATGCATACACATACTGATATTTATTCCCTCATCCATCTGGTCGACATAATATTATGTTTAAACAGCTGACTAAACACACAGTGTTTGCATTTTACATATCAAAAGGAATATAGCTTTAAGTAGAGCGGTTTGAAAATTTATTTTTCAAATTCATATTACCAGGTCAAGTCCAGCCTCGTCCTTTAAGACGTTGAACGTGTTACAATCGCCGCTAGTCGCTTTAGTGTAACACTCAACCCATTGGTCACAACATCAATCTGGTGTTGTTGCCCGACCCTGGGTTGACACGAACAGGATTGAACTCACGGAACGGAACCGAACCTAGTCAATACAAAAAGGTTGACCATTGGTTTTCACCCATGTATAACTCTAATACAATGACTCACGTCAAGTTTGTAAACTACCTAAAGTGTTCTAACGTTCTGGCAATAAACACACAATAGTACAGTAACTATTTAAATAAGAAATTCTACAGCACAATATACATGTATCTGTTCAGTCAAATGTAGTATGCCCTACAACAACAGTCAAGATAAGAATCAAAGAATTCAGTCATTTTAAACATTTCCAACACATGTGTGTTTGATTTTGTAGGACCATTTTATCATGGTGCCATTAAACCTGACATGTCTGCATTGTTTACAACATTCTTTCTTTGAACATCACATGAATTTATATTTTAATAACTTTACCGAAATAAATTACCAAATAAAACGATCATACATAACCTTATCATTAACAATATATGGGAGTCCCTACCTCTTGTCAGCTTTATCACTGCACCTTTTCTAAACGATTAGGTCAAGATGACAAGAAACACCTAAGGCAGCGTTTATTTCTCGATGCCTTATTCATAAGTATCTTATTTCTCTTTCTAAAACATGCATTGGTTTGTTTTAAATCAGACAATATCAATTGAATATTGTAATACTCTGTATTACGGTACATCCGAATTTCATGCATGTCCGAAATATGTACACTTGGAAATGACTTACCAGTAGAGCGTTTCAAATCCATGTTATCCATGTTGTATTCTAGTTTTACAAACCTTATGTAATGTTTGTTAAATCCAGTTAATGCTTTCTCTATTATTTATTAAGGTTGACTTGTAATTTTAATCGCTAGCATTGAAGTGAGTACTTTGTTCGCGTTAAACTTGTCCGCATTTTTAGTGTTAAAGGTCATAGCGTAGGAAAATAATGAAATTGTTTATTATTGCTATTTGCTCAATAACTTGTGCTTTCTCGATACCTTTGCATGCTATTATTATTCTTAATAAGATTTATTGTTATAATATATTAATTTCTAATATAATTGATCTAAAATATGAATGCTAGCGCCGAACTATTTAAGTCTACTTTTGGCGGAATGCTTTCCCCTTGCTGTCACTATGCAAATGATCAAATGATATTGTTATGCCTATAAAAGGTTGTGAAAGCATTGTTTTAATTAATAATACATTGTTTAAGCTTTCATTTAATATAATGCTTTCCCATAAGACTTAAATGTTTATGTTAGCAATTGTTATGTATGTTGTTGAAAACCTATTTACTGTCTAAAATGCTAGCGTGAAAGTCGGCTTGTGATTGGTCGCTAGCAACGCCCAGCATCAGCAACCACTATAAATAGCCCGGTATATTTTTATGGAGGCAGTCGTGTTCAACCCTTTGAATTAACAACCTGAGAAACCAGAGCTAACTATGCCCAGCAAAGGTATAAGAAAGAACTAGCCTACTTCTATCATCTTTAAATGACTCTAGGCTACATTACACTATAACTCTACACTAAGCTACTGAAGTATTATTTTAAAAACGACTGGTTCCATCGTCAATGCAAAACTGTCCATATTGAAGTTTGTACTTTGTACACCTTGTTTATACCACTATATTTAAATGCGATGCACAGACAGAAATAAACATACTACTTATTGAACGAATTCCTGACATCGTTTTTCATACTAGACTAAAACGGAACCGCTCGGCTTACATTATGCTTTAAAATTTCAAAGCCAATTGCTGAGTCAGACATGCTCTCTATCCACTCACGCAATTTATGGTGATGTTAATTTACAGCGAGTAAGCTGATGTTCAGTGTTGAGTATCATTCCTAAAGCATTTACTCTCAACAGGGTTTAAGGCATTCTTCACTGTTCTTTCAGATCATGCGCATTGATTTATTAAAATCTCATAATATTTTCATTTTTTTCAAGTGTTATTAAGACATTTATGGATGATTTAGGTCATGCATTTAAATAACTTCAGTGTCAAGCCAGTAACGTCATTAAGACATTAAAATCTGATACATTGCCGTCACTTTATTAACCAAATGAATGGTTCGCATATATATACATTTGTTCGTTGTTGTGTCCTTTTCAATTTTGTTTTGTTTAACAATCGGTATTTTAACCGCCTTAATATGCAATATGTATGTAAAATATCTATAATAGAGATGATACCTGCCATTCAAGACGCTTGAAGCTGCCATGTATTCGTTAGGCAGTGAGTGCTCTCCGTTGATAAGAAAGCTTTCTTCGATGCAATCTGTAATACAAAGGCAATAAAATACTACACACTTGGCATCAAAATATGAATGATTTTCGAACACAAAACAATAACAAACAGGCTAGCACTTAGCTGCATATCTATATAGATTCAACTTTCACAAGACTGCCATTGTCTAGAGTCTATTCAGTAGGAATGTTCAAATACAATTATTTGAAATAAGTGAAAATCAGATCTCTAGTTTGCGGGTAGATCAACAAATACATTCGGTTAAAACGCCTTACCTCGAGTGTACATGACACCAGCGGCATCGTCGTCAGCATCAAGCACCGAGCTGTCATCCAAACTGAGTTGGCACACCTTGGTGGCCTTGTTATAGCAAGCTACACTGCAAATGCCGCGGCGTAAATGGCCGTGTAAGCACGCGACCAGACACTGTTGCTCCGAAAACAGTTCGACTGTTTTGTAGCTTTCTAAAACTGTTTTTCTTGATATGAATTGCCTTGGTAGAGATATTTCGATTGCATTAGTCACCGCAACGGTCACAAGTAAAAACATTGAAAACAAGTATCTCGATAATTCAATTAATCTGGTCATTGCCTTACTTTAAGTTTCTATTATTCTTACTGCCGCAAAAGCTTATGTCGTTCTGTGCACTTCGTGTGCATAAACATTTTATGTCTGGTTATTTATGTGATATTCTAAACGATATCGTATGATTGATATCAAACTGAATAATATATCTGAATAATGATATTTTAATACAACAAGTCCCGAATTTCATTTGCGAGAGTTGATTTACAGCGATAACTTAATAAAATCACGGCTTAGAATCTTGAGCAATATAGGAATAAACAGATGAGTGTCATTTATTAAATTACATCACATTTAGCATTTTATAAATATTGCAGAAAACGGGCAATGTCAGTCGACTTTCGTGCCATTATATCAAGATCCAGATTGAATTCCTTCGTAACCATAAAAAACATTACTTTTATGAAGAGAACTTTGGGCTTGAAATACATCTACTTTATTACATAGTTTTTGAGTCGTGTCATAAAAGATATTTGCTAAGAACGATGCCGTTTTAAAAGGGTTGGGAATATATGCCTTAATATTCATTGGTGTCAGTTGCTTTAATAAATCCCCGATTCACTTAAACGTCGATGTTTTAAAGAAACGTGTTGGCTTCTCATTTTCAAAAACATGAACGTAGCGCTGATATTCAACTCTTGTTTTCTTTTAAAAAAAATTAAGATACGTACGTTTTATTTTAGAATAGAATCGGCATTGTGAGTTCATAATTAGTGATGATAATGCATACACTAAAAATAATGCTTCTAGTTTTATTTTTTAAACACACTTTATGTGACGAAGCCTTAATATAGTTTCAATATTTCCTAAATAATCGTCAATTGCTCAATCCAAACTATTGATAAATAAGTGTACCAAAGACCCAACCAGATAGGAGAATCTTCTGCTTATTGAAACACAAAATAATTTGTGATTTGTTTTTTGCTCGACGTATCTATTTTTAAACATCTATTACCAAGACATCCATTTGGTTTAGGGAGTGGGTATATTAACAGTGCTTTATTTATGTACATGTTACATCCATCTTATTACGCACTACATTTATATTACTGCACTGTACCTAGCGTTTCCTTATGTAATGTGCGCACCACAGCGGTGACTCAGTGATAGTGTGTTGGCCACATTAGCTGGAGGTCTCAGGCTCAAATCCGGACAAAGGTTATACTAATACTGTTATAAAAATGGCACGAAGTGTTTCCTCGCTTATCGCTCAACACCTGAAGAAAGGTCTGACTTGAACATCTCTTCAATTTATAATCTCTCAAACCTTATTATAGTATGAGTTGGATTCCATTTACTAGTAGCACGAACGATCGAGTAGAATGATTTCTATAAGTTAACTTGCTTCGCAATCAACCTTAAAGTTTTTAAACATATGTAACTGCTGGGTTGTTGGTGTACAAACATAACGAAGCATGTTTACATTCTCTATATAATTCAAAAGTAGTTAATTGTAAGATTTATATAACTGAAAAACATTGGACACACCGCGTCGAATCGTATCTTTTGTTAAAAGGTTAATTTGTAATATTTTCATAAATAACAGTTAATGACGTGAACTCCAGGTGCATCTATAAAACTTTTTTCTATCGAAATAAATATTTAAAATACACAAGTAAAACATCTTTGATCCTTACTCACTATCACCAGCCTAATCTAAACCATTCATTTATGTCTTTCACATTATGCACATCATTTCAGATTGATGTGATCATTGTCAAGAGTACACATTTTACCTTGTTTTCGTATGTACTTTGAAACGCGATGGCCGATCGATCAATGGTTCTCATTTTATTCATTTGTTTCACATTTTATGTCCTGTGACATTGTGTGAACACAATATATAAATTACCACTGCCTTCAACGTATCTCACATGCATGATTGTCATTTGTGTTGTACAAAGTCACAGTAGACGCCGACCATCAAAGTTAAGTGGTCACCATTTATAGAGTTGTTCTGTGTTACACTGTCTGCTGCTAACAACAGGCAATCGTTTGCGTCCTCAACATCTGAGAAAGAGCACAATAAATGATCGTTGCATACTTATGTACAATTGGCGTGCTTAGATAATTAAGCATTTGTTTTGTGTCTGCCCGAGAATAAACAACGTGTTGCTGATATAGAAATAATCGTACACAAACATATACACGGACCACAAAATACACATTCGTGTAAATAATAAAACTCACGTGTTATTTTTTAATAAGTAAACAAATTGTAATAGGATAAATGCTAAACAATTTGAAAACAATATTTATAGACACACTTCAACGACTATGTATTCGATTACCATTATATCAGTAAAATAAATGTTTGGTTTTTCCAATCTGATTTTTTTAAGCACACTATATTTACGAAATAAAATAAATTATCTTATATTCAGCGCCTGTAAACAACGTAATGTTGAATGCGATTTACATACATATATGCGTTGTCTACGTTAACATTTCTATACCCATAAATATATATATAATATATATATGTATATATTTACACAATGGTAAATTGTGATATGTTGTAGAGATGGCGAGTCTACATGCCCTACATTCCCTGTCGGCGAACAGAACACACTTATTATGCATTAGTGGTTGATTGTAAATCTTTCCGAAACAAACAGTTATTTATATAATAACATCATAAAATGAAAGAGGCATTACAACACAATTTTCTATTCACGTTTACGTGAACTCCACGTTTGTGTTCCAGACGTCAATA
>Ga0224511_10004183_pt1 | contig 10796 bp, 2 predicted proteins | sample SF_May12_sed_USG_2_FD_169988 | JGI IMG/M metagenome (GOLD analysis project Ga0224511, IMG submission 169988) | Sediment microbial communities from San Francisco Bay, California, United States - SF_May12_sed_USGS_8_1 | ecosystem: Environmental > Aquatic > Marine > Sediment | place: USA... | reverse complement strand
ACAAAGTGCTGAATCACATCTGTGACCTGGTGACTTGCCAAAACACTTTGAAAATTACATTCCCTCTGCATAATAAAACTGCGAATTTAGGAACATCTCTCCAATACACGCTATCTAGCAGAAAAGCGAACCATGCTTGAACACTTCGCTGTGACCAAGTTATCAGAGAGTTATCTTTTGCAGTGAATATCTAAACGGACAGGGTCTGGCCAAACGCATTCAAATTGTTATTTGTCAAGAATCGAACTCGGTTTTGCTCAACGTCCTTTTCTAGAAACACATTTGCAACTGTTTTATATGCAGACGTTGATTAATGTTCATCATCGAAAAAGATATCGGTTTCTTAAATTAATGAAAGATTTAAACTCTGTACTTCAACTTATGTTTTAAAGAAAGTTGATGACTATGGTTCAAAGGCAAAACTGTTTGATCATTTAGCTCGAACAATGGTTATGACCAATATATGTTTTATCCACACACTTAAACGATATTGATTACCTTATTAATGTTTGCAATTAAAAAGCTTTCAATTACAAAACTACTAATTACATCCGCCTAGTGATTTCATAGTTATTATTATGGTTTTCAACTTCCGAAGCGATATTATTATGTTTTTACTGAAGTGCTATTTTGTAATAAACACTTTTAAATGGTGCTTTTATTCTAAAATTAAAAGAACACTTTTATTCAAGTTCACTGCATAATTATAATTGAAGTGCACACTATCGAATTACGTAAAGTAATTTTCGGTAATGCTACCTAAAGTAAATTTTTATTCGTATTATAATATTTAAAACCGTTGATGCGTTTTGAAATTTACCAAAACCTTTTTTATACCGCTATGTAAAGGTTAACATTGTTAACATCTTGTGTATTCCTACAACTCGTCCAAAATGTCTTCGCTATGTTTCTGTCTTTCTAAACATGTCTAATAATTGTCAAGTTCCTGGAAATTTTCTCTTTACTTTTGTTCCAAGAAAACAACATTTAAACGTGAATCTTTAACTCTGATCTTCGTCAGAATGTCTGTATGTCTGTCTGTTTGTACCAAATAAATAAAAATGACCCAGTTAAAAACAACAACTCCAAAATTTAGGCAGAAGTACACAAATAATTTAATTATTTTTTAAAGACATTTAATTGTGTTCATAAAATATAATGACGTTATTTTAGTTGAAATAACAACAGACAGTCCATCAACGACGAACATGCAACAGAACAAACAGAAACCACGTGCGACGGTCAGTGTCTATACGCCCTCAGCTGCACTTCTGTATTTAATTGTGGATCTAATTTGCAGGAAATGGCTCTGCTACAAATTACTCCTTAATTTAGACAATGTTGCAGATTTAGGGAGTGGTTGTCATAACCTCAGGATGTAACAATCACTGTCCTTCTTTTTGTAAAATATCTTAAAGAGACATAGCAACAGACAATATGAAACCGAAAAAGGACCTTGTTTAAGACATATAAGAATATTTACATTTATGTAAAATGTATATATAGAAATGTCATTCTTTATGTTCATAATGTAAACAAATAGCTGTCAACGTAAACAACAAAACGAAAATTAACAAAAACAATCAACTTGAAGTTTAAATCTATAAAGGAACACTTTTAAGTTAAACATTATGTACATGCTTGAGAAAGGGGTAATTAAACTCCCCCAACTACACACACATCAAAATACATAAACAAAATAAATCAATAAAAATATAAATATAATGCATAAAAATAAGTCCAAGTCTGTATTTTTATTGTTATATTGAAAAATCTGAGAAATATTGTATTTAGTTTTATTCATTAATTTTTTTAATTCTTTTTTTTTAACATCGACATGGATTTTTTAACATTTGTGTGTAATCAAATGAGTATAGTGAATTTTTATACATACCATACGGATTAAGAACTTTTAGGTAGTATAAATACTTCCTTGTAAGAAAGTCGTTTTTATAATATACAATTAGTTTCTGTGCGAACGCATTTGCTCTGGGGTTATGTAATCTATTATCTATTTTTAACCGTATAATATGCGTTGACCATATGTGAACAAATTAGACATATTCGACGTTGCCATGCTAGAAAGCACTAATGTAATTTTGGTTCGTCGGTTTGTCCCATCCTAATCAGTTTGTAATCATATAAATGAGAATGGAGTTTTCCCTATTGCTGCACTTTGAAAAAAACATCTGCGAACGTACATCAAACACATTAAACAACAGAGAAAATGATGTATTGTTTGCCAATGACCAACATATACGACACAATACAAACAAATGCATTAAGCCAACATTTTGGATAAACGATGTCATTCAATATACCAATTTCTCATATAGTCGTTCAAAGTAATGTTTTATCAATTTGTATTTAGTAAGAATAAAACTGACAGTCGGGTAGCTTTGTGTAAAGCGGTACTCTGAACTTCGAGGTCCAGTGGTACCAGCAGCTCAAGGAATGGAAAAATTTCTCCGCATTGAATGATTCTAGACACATCGTCTTTTAATTTGGATGTCCCTTACTTATTTAAATGAAACATGGTCTAGTTTGGGGAGAGACAAGTACATATGTACCTTGAAGTTTTTTTGGTGCCAACTGACATCGTTGTTAAAACATGACGTACATGAGGTCTCATATCACTATATCACCCTCAAGAAATATATAGAAAAAGATATTTGTCTAGAATCTTGTAAGAGTTTCAGTTAATATCAAGTATTATTTTAATACACCGCTTTTCAGACAGCAGTTATTGTAAGATTTGAACATCATTGTTCTGTGAGTCAAAGCCCGTTAAACGTTAAATCATCCGAAGCCTAAGGGAGCAAATATTAGACTAGGAAAATAAGGAAATATTGCGGGGTTCTGAACTCTTCAACTCTTTACCAAAACATCTGCCTTCAATGTGCTTTAAACTCATTCCGCGCTCTGGGTTAAACATGAAATGATTTTGATTTCGACTTGTACGGATCTTTCAAAGGAACATTGTTTTGAACTTTTCACCAGTAATTGTTTAATCATGTCGATCTGACGTTATCAAGCATGTAATACATTCTGTTGACGATCCAATAACCAGCGCAAACACTATAATGTTCTAATTTACATAAAAATGATTGAGATTCAGCGGTTCTAATGAATAATCTATTTACTTTCGCGTACAAGTCTTACGTGTGGTTTTATTTCCAGATATAATAAACACAAATACTACATTCAGAAACATTACTGTTACTTGGAAATAAATATTGGTGTACATAAATTGAAGACATTTTCAAAGAAAAAAATGTTGCAGACAAAGCCGACCGGGTCAACAGTTTGGGTAAAGTGTTAATAACTCCATAATATGCACAACTAAATTATTATTATTAGGTACAACTGGCATATTGGAATAGAATGTAATGGCGAATAGACAACATATGCGAGTTCCGTCAAACCTGACATTTACGTCTTTAAATTTGGCAATCACTGGAACGGCCAAACGGTTCGTGACATCCAACTAACTAAGAAAACAAGGTATGCCACTGTTTCCAAGCAACGCATTTTGTTCTTAAATGCGCGTCCGTGCGAGTGTGATACACATGTTGTCTAAGGATGGCCTATCATTATGTTGTACGCACAGTTTGTAACGATCCCGCTAATAGCGGTAATCATTTTGCATCAATTAATGAGTGTATATTTGGGTTTGCTTTGGTTTTACAAGAAATAAACGCAAAATGGTTTTATTGTGACGAACATAATAACCCTCTAATGCTAAAGTGACATATAAATTCTAAGTAACCATTTATCTCTTATAAATAGTCAGCAAGGTTTCTGGATGGAACTGAAGTTAAAAGCTCTGAAATGAATTAATTTTTAAGAAATTAAGCAAGGTATTATCAGTCTTAGAGGAAATATTAGTCACTGTTATATTCATTTATCGTGACAAATACAGTAAATGCAATACATAAAACATGTACAACAATTTTTGTATACAATTTATGATATTAATGTCATTTCGTAAAATCATGCCGTTTTAAAAGTAACTGAATTATCAGAAATATAAAATAAACATATTCTGTCTTATTAATATTCATTGATATTTGCCGACGCATTTAAATCTATTTTGCATTTTATTGTAAAAAAAGTCTTAATTGTGGCAATTCTTGGAAATGTTCTAAATTATATTTAAAATACGGAACACAATAGCATTAATTACATAATTAAATGATTATTCATACACACATTTTTTTTGTTTAATTTATTAGATTTACAAATAATTTATATATATCAAACCGCATAAATAGCTACTTACTTCAGGCGTACCTTGCGTGCGATGTCGTGACACCAATTGTAATCAAATACAATTGCCAAAGAGAAAACCAGAACTAATCATAACGACATAATAATGTAAGAATCATGGTAGTTTGAAGCTCCAGCGACGTTCACAGATCTTGTAATATAACTGTAGGCTACAACAAAGGCGATCGCTTTTGTACTCAAGATTCTATTGGAAAAGTTTTCGCAAGAACTAGTTGTCCTGACGTCAAAATATTTGATTGGTCAGTTTTCTTGTTGCAATATTTCTTTCAAAATACATTGTATTTATTATGGCTGTATTCGATTGTCTTTGTCTACCCCATTCAGTAATAAACACTTGTCCAAATTACATCATTGTGAATCTGTTTATGACGTGTCTTGTTGCGAGCAAATTGTCTCATGCTGGTGTTTGTTGCTGGAAATAGACATGAGTAACAAACACAATTAACATAACTATAAGGTAGGTCCCACCCAGAACTAAAATTAAAGCGAAATGACTTGATAACGAACAGTGTAAGCATCGTACTTTAATAACATAATATGGCCAGTAACACGCATACATCAGTGCCTTATACCAATGTGCCAAAATACATTTGTGATTAAGTAATAAAATATTCCACCTACAAGCTTAACGGTATATGTATATTGTTGTCCCGCTCAGATGTGAGCCCACTGATTCAGTATTTGTTAAAGCGGTATTATTTTGTGTTTTAGAATCTTTATGACTAAACCGTTAAGCGTAACTTGTTTTTGTATAAGTTGATTAGGAGTAATATGTAATGATTCCTCCTGAGGTATGACATTAATACGTCTATATCTAGATACCCTTTAAGTTGTCACACGCTTTGTACATGTAGTATGTTATGTGCACTAAATGAAATATCATTAAAAGGAATGGCAATAATTTATGACAATTAATGTTTTGGACCAAAACTAAAATAATAACAACACACCAAAACAGCAAAAACAAAGCATCTTGTCTAACATGGACATCGAACCCTGGAGCTCTGGCATAACAGTCCACTGACGCCCACTGGCGCATGACAGCGAAACTTTATTGTCGAACAAAACAAAATACATACAATGCATGACCCCGGACCAGAAATATATTTAAAACAAGAAATGTCTTTAAAAAAGACCAACGGCGTTGGATTCAAAGAAGGAAAAAAGATATTACACAAGGCTAAGTACTTGTACATAAATCTTACACAGATGACAGAAAACTTAGAATGATTATTGTTAAGGATCAGCTATTTTGGCCAACTTTGTTAGAAGTGATGTCTTCAAATTCCATTAAGGATATTTATTACTTGTGTAATGACAGACATAATTTATGCAAGAACAACTTGCAAGTCTTATCTTGTTCACAAAGCACATGCTGGAAGTCAATAACATTAAATGACATTTTCAACTCAAAAGTTGTTGCGTTATATAATCTCTACTAGACAAATGAACTCATAGTCGCATACATGGGCAACAATAAATATAATTTATTCATAAAATAACGAATTTTTTTATTGTCCCAGGTTTAATTTTATTCATTACTTATAATTGTGGAATTTAACCTCTTATATTCAATTAAATTCCAGAGTTACATCTAACCTTCTTGCAAATTTTACAGCACAAACTTATTTCATGACTCAAAGTGTAAACCCCAGAATCTTGACGTAGTGAGGCTAACCTAATAATTATGTGGAAATATGTCAGACTTTTAACTATAAACCGGTTTACACATGGAAACGTGATTCATTTTATCCATTAAGTATTTTGTTTGACACGTAACAGTTTATTGTTTCAATATACAAAACACTCTAGAAAGCAATACCCCAAATATGTAATCTACGAACGAAGCAAAATATCGTAAAACACATGTATTACAATAGTATGGCCTTTATTTTTTCACGCGTATCAGGTTCATTCAATCGAAAACAAGATTTTCTCTGTTTCCCCACACGTCATTTTCAGTGCTTATGAAATCATCGAATAGAACGTCGGATTTCTGAAATCCTAAACAGACGTCATTATACAGAAATGCAGGTCAAAAGTGAGCTTAGACAGCTACGCCGAAAAAATAATGTAACACGGTGCATTATTTTGAAGCCACCAGACAAGATCAAGCAAAAGCAACAACAAAACCTTTAATTATTATGCAGAAACACGAACCCAACAAATTGCTGTAACACATATTATAACTAGCCAAATTGAATATTGTCTGCAATTCATATTGCAGTGAGTCATCATAGTTCTTGGATGATTAACGGTGCTGTATGTTGCTTATTTACTGCCCAATGTGGCGACATCAAATGACACACATTCACAAACTAATACTTTGAATTACGTTCTAATTTTCTATACATGTTACATTTTGTATATAAATTATATCGACAAAGCCGTCTTAACGTTGACAAATTAAATAATTCTGTAAGCGACATTTGTTGTTTGTCATGAAATTAGTATAAGGTATTGGTATATGAGCGTGACAAACATGGACCCATTAACACTTTCAGTTGAGTTACGCAGAAATGCAAAAATATGAGAATATTTTAATTAATTAGAAGAAGAAAAAAGTCTATTCACAAAGGCCAAGGTGTACACAGATGACAAGGCCTTCATGGCCCATATCAGATTAAATACATGTTGCCTAATGGCGTTCATGGTCAATACAATGTATATACACGGACATATACATACCACGTGTACAGTTTAACTTACAACTAGGGTTAAAATAAATAAAACGAAATTGTTAAGTTTAAATCATACTCGGGTCGTATGACGTTCAAATAGTGTTTGCAGGCTTCAAACACAAATCATTAACAGGTGGTTTGCGTGTCAACTCAAAATTATCAACATGAAACATCCCAAGCTTGCGAACCTATCTGAGACGAAATGTTTGGTCGCAATAAGGATTCATGATCCATAGGTTTTTTATCAGTGATTTATAATTTATTCACTTAAATAGTTATGCAGAATAACAAACAAAACTCAAAAAGGCCTCGGGTCTGATATTTTCTCGTCGAAATTGATAAGTATTAGTAAATTGATGAGTAATTAGCAATTTACCTAAAACCTCCTTCATTATTACTGTTGTAAATGGCATGGTTTAGATGACAAACGTTGTAAATTATTTATTGAAAACGCCACACCTGTCTTCAGATCGCCGACGCAATATAACAACTTACGATGGCTTTCTTTAGCGACCCAAAATACCAGGCCGGAGTACCGGGATTTAAATGCCACCACACCAATTGAAATCGATGCCTATCATCAACATATAATTCACCAACAATTGCTCTTTCTGAACGTGCTTATTTTGTCTTTTAGTGTTCTGTACAAGATTTAACTGATCAATGTTTAGGAAAATTGCACTCTTTTCATAGCCATTCTTGCACAGTAATTGCACTTATCAAGGACGTAGGGTGTACAAAGAAGGAACGCCAATTTAGTACTTTTGTAAGAAAACTCACTGCAGTTCTAACGACGACTGAACGGTTTAGGTCGCCGTAAGAACGCAATCCAGAAAAATAGCGATATTTTACAAAACAGACAGATACGTAACTACGCTTTGTAATACATGTAGCGGTTTAGATTTTTTGTATAACCATATATGTAAATACATTGGATGAATAACTGTTATGCGTGCCTGACTGGAACAAAATATAAAAGTATTGCAACATCAAAAGTTTTTCGACATCTAACTGGGAACAATGTCATTTTCATTATGCCTATACGACAACGTGTTCACGTGTAATACACATTAATTATGTTGTTTGTCCTGGTCTTTTACCTACAGTTACTCCACACACATCTAAAAGGTCCTTGACATCAACTATAAGTTCCAAACTCACTTAAAGCCCTATTAATAAATCTTAAGTATTTCTTATGTTGCCGAATCTAAATACATTAGTAACGGACACGGACTGCACGGTAGTGTATGCTTTACACTTTCCTCAAGAATAACTCAGTATTGCTGAACTACACACACCATCACAAGGCTTGATAACGCACATTGGCGGAGTATACATGGTTGCCCTGCTGACCAAAATCAATCACCAAATAGCTTAAAAAACTATGCACGACACACTTGGAAGACATGTCACGCATTTCTTGATACGCAGGTCACACATCACAGCAATCAACACATCCCAGAGCTGTGCTAATGAAGTGAACTCACAAACACTTCACAATGAATGTGGAATGACCTGGTGGAAGAGGTACAGTATTTTTAATATTAGAGTTTAAAATGTAGGTTGAAATCATTATATATCAAAGAATTGCAAATTAAAATAATTACGTATAAGCTTAAATGCTTTATAAAGATTTTGCCTAACAGTCATTTTTATTGTTGAACGTTGGCTTGTTTAAACAAAGAAGAAAACAATGCTTGTTCGAACAGTTATGACGTAAATTAACTAGAGAGAAGACATGAGCCAAAACAACATACAATTTATATTGCAGGTAAATAATTATTGGACATTTCAAAATGAGCAGGTAATAATAAGTAAAAGATCCAAGATTGTACAATAAGTTACATGACAGAAATTACCCATGTATTTTCAGTGGTATTTTAGCATTTTGTATTTTGTTAGTCAGAACTTAAATACGATATAGTAATCTACTATCAAACGACACCCATTTAAGTTTTTAAAGAGATATACGAGTATTACTACAAAATAACCATGTCATCTTTAAGTATACCCTTAATTGCTATTTTCTTCATGTACTTAACATTTGATATGACTGAATTAGCCAATCTAGACAAAACAATTAAACCCAGACAAAGCGTTCAAGAAGAAATGTTGCATATCATACATACAGATACTATGTTAGGCATTTAAGGAAATGTGTTTTAGACATCATTTTGATAATACCAGATGTAAAATATACGAGATCCCCATTACAAATTTCTGTCACTGTATCTCCTATATGTTAATGAGTTTCGACATTTTCTTGTATTGATATTTCAAGTTCACTGTTCCTTAAATATTTTATTTTTCCAAACCAACATTCATTTTGGCTTTCTGGATTTGATGTCATGTTATTTATTTCAAACCATTTTTTACAAGACTTTTTTCAACGTTTTCCTAATTGCTGAGGAATTAAAGCCATGTCGAATTATCAGTATATGAGTACATGTTACACTGATTGACTTTGCAAACATTATGATAAGGATATCAATTATATAGATGAAAAATGAAATAATGGATATCGTTTATATACAGTAGATGAAAAATAATTTCGGAGTAAAATTAAACCCTGTAATACTCTAATTATTACCATCCTAGAAGAGGACACAAGTTCACCATCTCAAACAACTTGATTGCGATTTGAAAGATATGGTTTAAAGAATTAAAGTATTTTAGTAAAATTAAAATTTCCTTTTCTTTAACAGTATAACATGATCTATGAGATCAAACGCGTTTATAAGATCTAAAAATTGCCCCTAGACTATTTCCATCATTATTGACAGTTCACCACGAGTCAATCATCGTTAAATGAGGTGCGTAACATGAATGATATTTTATGAATCCAGCTTTATTTGTTTAAAATAAAAGTTTGGTAAATTGATATTGGTATGTAGTTACTTGGATCTGATTTAGAACTTACTAATGTATTGGTATGACAAACGCATGCTTTTAGGTATCGGGTAATGCAATTTGTGAAATACTTATGTTTATTATTAAGATTGTTGGATTATTATTAGGATAAGAGTGCAGTTATATAATCACCCACCGACCTATTTTATTAATTAAGGTCCTATTTCGTCACACCTGTAGATTTATTTGTAATAATCTGTCATATTTCCTGACTGACTTAATATGCCATCACATGTTGTCGATCAAAGTGACCGTGTCTTGGTTTTGTGTTCACATCCGCTTTGTTAGAAGAACACTTGTCATAATTAATTTTAAATTTATTTATAAAACCTGCTAAAGAGGCTGACCGATAGGCGTCGATAAATGGCGTTAATATTCCCATCCCCTAAAAGTGTGGGTTTTTAACCTAATTTGTTAACGCAAAGGTAAGAAACTATCCCTACTATTCCTACTATTCAGTTGCTAAATCGATAATTTAGCCGAAACTTAAAAAATCCCTATTTTTTACCCTACTTCTTCGTGTTTTTAGCTATATGTTTTACCAGTGATATTTTTTCCACGACTTGCATGTCATCATTTTGGGCACCATAGATTTAGATTTACTCTCATAAGTCATGTTGTTTGTGTTTTAAGAACTCGTTAATAGTTTGTTTTCCGATACAATCTTAATGGATTAATTAGATTTGCCTCGATTTATTAATCTATTTGTTTCGATCCTGTCAAGTTTGTAATTTGTTTAATCCATTTTCTTATATAAGTTGTCGTGCTTTTTAATGGAGTCATTTATTTCCTCATTTATCCCGACCGCACTAGATTTCTCATTAACACGTTTTCCTTTCAACGGCGCGTGATTAGAAATAAAACGTTTTACTAGGTTGTAAAGACTAAAATGTAATCGTTCACGTTTTGAACGTA
>Ga0224511_10004182_pt1 | contig 10797 bp, 6 predicted proteins | sample SF_May12_sed_USG_2_FD_169988 | JGI IMG/M metagenome (GOLD analysis project Ga0224511, IMG submission 169988) | Sediment microbial communities from San Francisco Bay, California, United States - SF_May12_sed_USGS_8_1 | ecosystem: Environmental > Aquatic > Marine > Sediment | place: USA... | reverse complement strand
ATATCTACTATACATATATATATTATATTATATATATATATATATATATATATATATATATATATATATATATATAATCAGTATCATTATCAATATCAGCGCTCCACCGAATAGTGGGGCTTGTAGATTGTTTTGAGCTAGGACTAGGATGTTAAGTGCTCATACTCACAAATGTAGCCCGTCGCCACCAAGATTTGAAACCAGATTCTCACGGTTGTGAGCCCTGAGCACTACCGCTGAGCTACCCTGCATCCCCTCATACATACGTATGTCTAACTAGATACGGTATCTGGATAAAAGTCTTCGTATGACATCCAAACCGTTCGAAACGTGGGCAAATGGCAGATTATTATTGTTTGAATTATGGTATGACGAATTTGATTTTCACAATCAAAATCAAGTGTTTATTGCTGGAGGGCATAACTCCAAAGAAATAATAATAGATAACACGACTAATATTATTATTTTATATTACGCAATATGCGGCGTGTGTACTGTGATTTAGATTCTTGTAGAGCCTGATCTAAGCTTTCAGTCAGATTTATTAGGTTAGGAATGTCACATTCCAATAATTCAGCGGAAGTTGTCTCCCCTTTCTTTGTGTGTAGTTTCATTAGTATACTTGGTGAGACCTGACCACGCAAACTTCTGCTTGCCAGCTACAAAACCAGAAGTTTAAGTCAATGAAAGTAAGGATCATAGCGGTATATGGGATAGTTCAGGATGTAGGGTGTGGCCTCTGTGTTCAAGCCAAAATCCACTAAGTCATCGCTTCACCTTAAAATCTAAAAAAGAATCTGTATTGTCTACTGGTCTATGAGGGAGCTTGCCATATCTATGAGTCATATCAATAGCTCAGGCTCAATTATAAGAAGCGATGCTTGGTGGTGGGAGAATAAAGGTTTAAGGGATCTTGTTTGCCATCACAGAGAATTTCCCCTTTTTCTTCTGTATGCTGACCAGTGTCAGGGGTTTGCATAAATTACGTTACGTTACCGATATTGAGTTTTTCATGGTGGATCAGTAGGAGGCTTTCAGCTTGGACCCGAGTGGCCAATAGAGAAGGTAACTTCATGACTGGGCCTCCTTCGTTTACTGCTGCGATCCGTCTGGGAATTGAACCTGAGACCCATGGTCCAAGCCCAGTACTCATCCACTAAGCCATCGCTTCATTCCACACACAAAAATCTTACCGAACAATCCCATGGAACATATATCATAATCACCTTGACATTTAGACGCCATGATAAGTCATGGTACTGATTCAGTGATACAGTCATTTCGCTCAGTATTTTTCGTATTTCAGCTTTATTCTCGTTGTAGACAGACAGCAGCTCATTCCTCAGCGGCTCAGCAAGTCCGAGCGTCATTAAAGAATCGTTGAAGTCGATGTCATTCAACTTAAAAATATATGGGTCTGTGTCAAGACGGAGGAATATTAACGTTAGTAGAGGCAAAACAGACAGTCGTAGAAGTGATTCTCAATCGTTGATAATGTGATAATTACGCAGCCTTGAGCTTGCTAGATAGCTAGCTGGTGTGAGCCGATTAATTCAGACTCCGCGCCTGATGATTAGCCTATTCTTAGTTTGATGCTATGAAGAATTCTCACTTAGAGTAGGATGAAAGTCAGTGATGATGGCGATCTTGACAAAGTAATTAAATGACATCTAGTGGCAAAGTTTACAGCCAGAGGGCTGTAAATCGCATCAACCAAAATTCAAGCTTATACAGTCTGTTTGTGAAGGTGAGCTTGGCTATTCTTAGGTTGATGTTAACGACCGAATTTAACTGAAAGACAGCAAACCAAGTCCAACTCAATAAGTTGACAAAGTCACAAAGTCACCGTGCACAATTCTTCGTTGGGTAGGAACCCTTTCTTTTTTGTCAAACACTTGAATGAGCAAAGTTAAACTTAAATCTAACAGCGCATAACACGTGTTTTCAACAGAGATTCCTGCCTAGACTGCTATTTGCTGCTGAGGCTGAATTACCTCAATTTTTAATTTTTTTATACTACATTCAAAATTATGAAAAAAGTCTAAATAATGGAATGGAAATCTGTTTCAATCAAGGATCGGCCTACGTGGAGCCAGAAGTCTTTCGTTAGTCACATATTTGTAACGGGACCAATTGACAATATACAAACTGATTGTGCAGATAATACCATGGGAGTGACTGACACTACTTACTGACAAACGAGAGCTCTCCGCGAGAAGGAACATTAGTCCATTCACTCCATTCTCAATCAGTTCACGCTCGACTCCGAGTTTACCTTCAGAAGAACTCATTTTATTGACAACAAAGGTATTCTGTCCGAAGGCAGGTTTTCCATAAGCTGGCATTGTCATGGTACAATGGGGGTTACTGAGACAGTTTCCCATTGCTTTCCTTTTGACGATGGTTAGTAAATAACCCCAAAAACTGCACCAACATTGACATGCTGGATATCGGCGAAGCATAGCCATGCTGACATAAACACACTATGAACCCATGGGAGGGTTTGACCTACTAAAGGTTCTGTTTGTAATGTTCTGTCTGCAGATTGGAAGAAAGTGAAACATATTCCTTCAATGAAGTGTGTATGATTGTCCAGAAGGAAAAACACACGGTGACTGTAATGACCGCGTTTCAACCATTACACCGACACTAAAAAGTAAACATATCTTATTCAAGCGGCGATCTAGGTGAATTCAGGATTTGGAATTGATCAGCCTCAGTTATCAATCAAGGGTTCAGTACATACCAGCTGCGGATGAGTATAGCTTAGCATTGACCCCTTCTCTAAGAAACTGCATTGTGATCCTGCATAGTTCTTTGACCACTGTAAAAGCATTGAAAAGTCATAGCGTATTTGGCTTCAAATATCACGACTAGTATATTACTAACTAAAGGGCCTGTCAGACGAGGGTGAATTTGTGAAAAAAACGCGAAAAAATTGTAAATAACGTTACGTGAAAAATTGCCTTGCGAATTTGTGATAGCTGTTTCGCGCGAAGCTGCAGTTCTAGCATGCTAAATGAAATCGCAAATCATGCTTACAAGGCCCGCGCTGATTGGTTCAATCATTTCCATAGCCCGTTGAAATCCGAAGGCTATAAAGTAGAAAGTCAGAATGACCAACTACGTCTGACTTGAAACCTTATTTGAGCCAGTTTGAGAGCAGTCATCACCGTATAGCAAGAAACAATCAAATTCATGAGAACCAAATCTGGCCGAATTTACCCGTGAGTAGCGGCTAGTTGGGTCCGACTACGAACACAACCCCAACACACGATTTCTAATGACAGTTTGACCAGAAATAGAACCCTGATACGACACCAACTACACAGTCTCCTTGGTTTCAGTCATGTGACTGCGGGAAAACCTAGTAGTTCGCGAATAGTGATCACAATTGTGTGGCTGGAAACGCGAATTGCGATTTTTTTGCGATTTGCGATTAGCTTATCGCAAAATCATCATCATGTGGCAGGTCCTTTATTCTGATAGTAATGTTCGTATGGCAAATTGAAGCTTGTGAAAAAGTCGGGTGACTTGTTGGGTTATTCATCTCAATGATTCCCCATCCCAAGCTGCAGTGTAGAGTCAGTGGTTACTGGTAAATGGTAGCTATTGAAAGTTCCAATTCAAGACTTAGCTCTGACCAATCGTCCAATATCACTGAGACAGTGAGTGACCGATGGAGGTAGTAAACTATGTACCCGTATGTATCAGTCAATGTTTGAAAATTAAGGTTAAAAATGGAAAAAACCCTTGACATTTCAGCATAAAAAGTATGTTTATTGTTTTCACTTTCAATACCCAGGTTGAGACGTGGTAATCTAATGTAACAGAAAGTTGGTGAAATTCAAAATTGTGAAAGTGGTGAATATTAACTGATACACTGTGTGTTAAATTAAGTATTGAAGGGGAGAACACCTTGGGGTCATTCCACCTTTTTATCAAACTTCTGATGGAAGTACTTGGTATCTAAGGTACTGGGTACATGGTTTCAGGCTTGGGGTACATGACACATGGTTTTGAGGGTAAGTTATACCTGGGTTCAAAAGTACGAGATACATGGTTTTGCAGGTACAGGGGTACATAGTTCCTCACTACCCACTGATAGAAACTGCCAATTATCAAATTAGTGATGAGTGATGAAGTTGGTCACTAGAGTAATTGACTAACTGAACTCGCTGACTGTGACTCACCACATCAATTCTTATTGCTTTAAGTTCAAGTCCAAGCCCCCAACTTAGTCCAAGTCCAACTCAACTGTGCACAAGTCAAAATTTCAAAAAGCGAGTGTAATAATTCTAATGCTATCGACAGTTGAATGTTTGAATACCAGTATGTGTTTGGGCACTGAGTGCCGGTGAGTCACTGAATGAGTTGTGAGTGATTCACTCACTAGTCACTGCTCAGTCAATCGCCGAGTGAGTGATCAGTGACACTGACTGGACTGAGTAGTGAGTTGTGGGACTAAAACGAAAGTTGAAGTAGAATCAAACTAGGTGAAATGATCATGGTTGACATGGCAAATACACTCATTTGCCGAGCTTGTTATGTGTAACGAGGATATCCGTACCATCTGGCGAAACAAGACCCAGAAAATGCAAGTGTTCTTTGTGTTCTTCGTCGAATAGAAGCAGCATTTCAATTGAATTTGGTAAATCGCCTTTTTCCTGAACCACGCCCCCTATTATGCGAATTTCCTATCTCCTGCGCAGAACGTTTCTGCTATGAGTCGCATCGCGCCTCCACCTCCATCGCGAGATACAAGACAGCAGATCGATCCGTCTCATGAACTTAACCGTATTCAGAAAAGGGAGGACAACTCCTATTTCAAGTTTTTGTTGGCGTAGCTGAGTATTCTAAAGATTAGCTAATACATTGGTTGATTGATTGGGAGCTTTCGAATGTCAATAAGGGCAACGCCTAGAAAGATGCATTTAAAATTTGAAGCCATATCATAAACTGATTTGAACATCCTTCTTTTCTGGTGAAGACTACATCTGCAAGGCCCCAAATCCGAGTATTACCGGCTTTCCTGAAAATCTTCGACTTAATGACTAACAGCCGGCAATTCAGTAGCTGATTCATAAATGACTCATAAATTTATCAGTATGAATGATCAGCTAAAAATGCAGACAGCTAGAGTTTATATTGCAGACATGTTCACTTAAATTATCTGTTGTACCCAACTTATTTGCTTCGCAATGTACCGGTCGTACACATTGATTGAGCCAAGCTTACGTACATGTCTACCAACATGCAGCATAATGCCCACTGCTTGACTTCTGTGGGCCACTTTGTAATGTTCAATTTTGTTCATTTTTGGATCATACATAACAGCTCAATAAGCCGGTTTGTTCCAACAGTATAACTATTAAATCACATGACTTGTCCCTGATCCAGACTTTCTAATTCAGTCATGGATGCATCTCTAGATCCAGTGGTTTGAAATCGCTAGTATAGGTTATGCTCTGGAAGGTGGTTAACAATATATTGTGCAGTAGCTACAGGTCGCAATTCAACAGTTACCAGTACGTAGTAGATACATTTTATTGAGACCAAGTTAATTAATGACATCAGTGTCATTAAATCAAGGATCACAAACAGCTCTAATTAATGAACCAGCTGCGTAAAAATTAATAAATCAATTATAAATAATAATTAAAACTTAATTTGCAAACTATTTGCGTGAGATGAGATTCGAAAATACTGAAAGACTTACACCGCCGTATTTCCTTATCAGGTGGCTGTGTCTCTTCCTGTCTGTACACAGAGCAACGCTTAGCGCTTCGTTCAGAGATATAAAACCTATAGCAGAAGTTCAGCTCGGCTGAACCAAAAAAAGATTGTGATAAAACCTATACATATAGCTGCCAGGTTGTGACTTTGTTCCTGGGATTTTTCAGCCTAATATCATGGCCTCGAACGGAATAAATGGACTCGCGATTGGTCGCCACAACGCAGTGATTGATTATGACTCCGAGACTTCGATTCGCGGTCGGTCGTTGGTTGTTTGTGTATTACGTTGGTAGTTTTTATAACAGTCAGGGTTCCCTACACAAGCCCCTCTTAGAATACCTGATATCATCGCAAACACGGATCGCTTCGTTCGAGTAGATCGTTTACTCCGACCTAGCACCTTTTCCGTTCCATCAAATGGTGTCATCCATTTGTCGAATTTTCTTCCGTGGCGACCAAACATATATCTCGTATAGAATTCTTGGTTGTGTCCTTCCATATCGGGTATCAATGATTTAACGTCATGGTCATAAGTGCGTTTGGTTTTATGTGAATTTGCCATGATCTCTACGGCATTCATAGCATCGACAGTGTGTTCGATGTCACAATCGTCTCCCTCTTCCAGGCACAATCGCAAAATGGCAGTTATTAAAAAGATATGTCGTCTGCGAACTCCGGCTTTGTGTTCTACTCGACTGAGTCTCGAATCGACTTCTCCGGTTTTTGAGCAGAATTCGGGGTTTTCTTTACAGTAAGCCAGCAAAGTACGTAACGCCTCATAGTCCAATCCGGAAGGAGTTGTTTGAACTTCTTTGCTGTTATCTAAAATGCGCAAGCATCATTGTTAGTTTGCAGAAAGTCCTCTTTCGAACAAACTATACATCATGAACACCGAAAAGGCAATGTGTTGGAAATTAATGCCTAGACCACAGGTTTAATCTCATTTAGAGGATCCAGGGTTTAATAATAAAACATTCAACTGCAGCTACTAAATTGAATGTATCGGCATTAACCCGCAGAACAGACACCCGATCCTACATCACGTCTAAAGAAGCGCGATGGTCTATATTATTATCGCACAACAAGATGGCATGTGGTTATTCACATATCATGGGATAACGGGATAACGTGGGATAACGGTCGGGATAGCTCAGTGCTATAGCACTGGACCTGGAACCACGAGAGCCTGGGTTTGAATTCCGGTAATGGCGGGCTCCTGGTGCGAGTACGAGCTCCTCATATTACTCCTGGCTCCAACCATTCCCAAAGGGATCAGGGTTATAGGAGGTCCCTTAAATAAGCAAGCCTGGGTGCCCGAGTAGAACAATGCAATGCAATGCAAAACTTACCCGCTAACATAGGCGCTGGTATTACCATGCCACACCCCACCGCAACATATAACATCACTGTATAGCTTGTATGCATCTTTGCTATATTTTTACTTCTTTCTAAAAGTAAAAAAATATATTTATGACATCTAGCGGAGTTTAGTTAATATTTAACTGCCTGAGATAAGCGGCTATCAAGCAGCTCAATGTGTTTAATTTGACTCCGGGCGCACAATGCCTCTGGTGAAAACAAAGAGGTATCCGTGAACCATTATTATGGAAAATATGTTTGGTTATTCATTGCTAATAGTAAATGATAATACATCTATGAATTGAATCTATATTTAGCTCTGGGTCCCAGTAACAGCATAGTTTCTCATCTGTTGTTGACCAGTCTAGTAAACCAAGTTTTGGAAATTAATTCAAGAAAACCAGGCCATTTTCAGGGTCACTGACTTGGTACATCGGTATAAGATATGTAGATGTTTACTAGGTTGGTATGTGTCTGTAATAACTAGGTGCCCATCGGATATCCGAAATACCGGGATCACTATGAAGGGGGGCTAAAATTATACCTAGTGAACAGGTAATGTGCAATTAGTCTATTGCATTTCACGGATCAGCAAATTATCGTGACAAACTCAAAACATTTATTCAATATCAAGAATTGCACGTTCTACCTAATTAAGTGAGCATGCCGAAACTGGGACGATAAAACGACTCTTCTATGAAGATGGGCAAGGAGGGACTTCGAAGAATATGATTGATGAGAATCATATGTGGTGATAAGGACAAGTAGAGTCGCAAACATAAGCTATACAGTACACTAACAAGAAAAACCTCTTGCTTTGCATGTGTGAGAGAATATTGGCACCCACCAGGTCAAAACTATACCCATGCACATCCCAAATAAAACTCATTGTCAAAGTTTAAATATGTACTTTACTTACTGTGAACTAACCGTTGAAATAGTTATGTTGCCTGTTTGTGTCCAGTTCCCAAGCTCTTCCTTCTATGAAGGTCTCAATCAGCTGTTCAGACACCGGTAACCACTAGATTCTGTGTGAGAGGTGTCAAGCCACTTTCTTCTTATAGGAGCCGGTAACCGCTCGATACTGCTTATTGATTGGCTGAGAGAATTCAATGAGTGAGGGAGGACAACTCTCAACTAAAACACGGAGCAAATTACTTAATTTTTATGGAAGAGCAGCAAAGTTTCAATGCGCTCTGTATGATTATTCCAGCATTTGTGGATGTGTTGTCCAATGATTCAGCTATGATGTCATTTACATGTAACAATATAAAGGTCCAAAATGAGCTCATGGAAGGAACACATACTTCGCTTCCATAGTAACCGAATTTAATCATAGGAATGCCCCATTCACCAAACCATTTATCTAAAAATAGAAACACTACACACAGTCCAAAAATAGCTACACACCCACCGCGTGATACAATCGAACTGAGATCAGGGTAATAAAATAAACAGGCTTGCCTCTTCGTATGCCAGCATATGTACTGTGAGATGCAATTAAATAACGATTCTACTGGAGTAAACAATCAACTGACAAAAAATTTTTGGCCAACCATGACTCAACGATAAACAACTTGGTACAAAAAGGAATATGTCATTGAACTTTTAGTCCAGAGAATAAATGAGAATACATGCATCTGTTAGTGAGTTTATTCAGTGTGTAATAAAACAAGGAACAAACATCAGTTTTGTCACGCAATAATCATTGCGAAAACAATCAATTGGGGGCTCTGCATGACAAAAGCCTCAGTTAGAAGCTATAAGCCTCAAGCCTGCCATGCATTCATTCTCAATTCAAAGGAACTCCCAATTTAGGTTCATGTAGTGACGTGGTACATGGATAACTCTTTCCCCCTACGAGATATATAAGAATTGTCCATTAAGGGGGTAGGATATTTCAGTCAGATATAGTATCTAAATTGAGAAGGTCACTGTACCCATTTTGCAACTGCTACAGTATGCCAAAAATGAAGACACGGACAAACATCTAGGCAACTACTGGTATACAACTCATTTTAGGAATGCGGTGCATTAAATACTGGGGGTACCGTAAAGCTGTGTATAGCAATACCTCATAAATCATCATCATTAAGTCTAGACACGTAAGGTAATTGGGGGTGAACACACCCATTGATTGCTCATACAGTTTCACTGCATACACCCTTTTATGCACACCTCTCCATGCGGTATCACTCTATACTACGGAGAGGAATTTTCGTATTTATCACAGAAACTATTTTAAGCCGGATTTATGGATATGGCTGTCAGATATCAACCAAAACATAACCAACGTTGTAGGGTGTAACCCATCATTTCCTCATATGTCCTCCTATCTTATGCCACCACAACTTTACAACTGTCTACTGTTTATTGTCGCGGCGCGTGGTATAGAAATTTGCCCCTCCCTGCTCCCTTCCTCTATGCATTAACATCTATATCATGTACACCATGTACATAATCTCCAAAGTTTGGGTGCATGGTGGTCTTCAACTGTGGGTTTTCATGGACTCCAATATGCATATTGATGGGAACTAAGTAATGGCATCGTTAAAGCCGTGCATATTCATTATGTCATGAACTTCAATATTTTCTTAAAGGGTCCAAGGACACAGTGCTGCAAAGTACTGGTGATTCCTACAGGTTTTAGCATGTAAACAAATTCAAAAATGGTGTACATGCTCTCGATCTGCTATAGGTGCTGTGGTTTACGGTTCAGCTACAGCGTATGATAAAACAATACAATAAGTGAGTAATACCTATGATACATGCCAAAAATACAAAACCATTGGAGATCAGATGGCTTACAGGCATTGCAAGGGAGCATTCATATTTATATTGCATCTTAACTGTGACGTTAGATACTTGTTAGCTCACCAGCTATGACTTAGCACGGAGCAACTTGAGCGGGTGTGTTTCATTACGCCCACCTCACAGTTGTTTGAGCTCGGAACCCAGTCGCAACGGACTTCCAATGTGAGTATGAACTTCTTGCATACATGATGAATGGGGGGAAGCTCATACTCAGAGCAGGTGCCTGCCGTGATCGGGGTCTCAACCAAGGTTCTTACGGCTGCGGGCCCGAGGTATACTAGAATCCCATTGCAAAGATACAGCAATCATATAAACATACAGCTCAGAAGTTTACAGAATGATTTTACAATCTCACAGGAGTTTCGTACACTTCTATACACTCTCCGCAAGTCCAGGCTCAGTTGTTATGTTGTGACCCTTTGCCGTTGCACTAGCCACATTCCACAGACGGGACAGTGCATACCTTTTAATGAATTCCTATGTGTAAATAATATCCAATCACGCTGAACGCATGCGTGGCTCAATTTTTAGCAATACAGCGATAAATTCATACATGTCAACATAGAGGTAGGTTTCTGAATCCTGCAAAGTTCTGCATGCATGATCTATAGAAGCGATTGTCACGCGAGCGTGCCATCTGATTGATTGCAGTGAATAAACATTCATACGTGTCTGCGCGCTACGTTGACACTGCTGAACCTCTAGACCCCGAGCAGACAATGGCCCTGATATAAGGTAAGATCAGGCTTTTTTATTTGAATGCCTTTGAACCATTAGACTTCAAATCGAATAAACTTACGTTTTTGCGCTCTTACTCAATGTGTTAAAAATTACCTGTTGGCCTGGGGCCGGTTCAACCTATCATCATTCATTTAAATTTTGCTACAG
>Ga0224511_10004181_pt1 | contig 10797 bp, 2 predicted proteins | sample SF_May12_sed_USG_2_FD_169988 | JGI IMG/M metagenome (GOLD analysis project Ga0224511, IMG submission 169988) | Sediment microbial communities from San Francisco Bay, California, United States - SF_May12_sed_USGS_8_1 | ecosystem: Environmental > Aquatic > Marine > Sediment | place: USA... | reverse complement strand
CATTCTACAATGAAGTATGCCGCAAGTACTCTGGTGGATCTAGCAGTTGAGTGTGACAGTAGTTAGTTGTGTTTTGCGTTGTGTTCGAGTGTGTATGATCGTACACGAGCTTTTTACACACATAGAATCCGTGTTAGATCGTACGAGGCCGTGTAAGACCGTGTAAATAACAGCACTGGACCATGAATGATTCGTACTTGAACCGTATTGGTCGTATGGCGCTCGTATGAAACCGTGTGTGCTCTCCGGATGTTGAATGTAGGACTTGGGAACGATCTCGTACGATTCCATACGATTTATATACGATATTGACACGGTTGAGTCCACTTGTGGAGTGGATTTCATGTACGGTTGTAAATACACCTCCTCATACGGTATCACACGTTCTCTCACGGTCTTGTACGACCGCTTGTACAATCACACACGGACGTGACATATGTGCTGGTTTTTTTAAGTTTTAAAAACCTGGTACGGCTTTCACGGATACTAGTTCATGGGCCAGAAAGTGAAATCATCCCCCCCCCCTTGTGGCATTTTTGTAGACCCACATATTTTTGTAGTATGGACACTGGCTTTTAAGAATCTGGTTGTTGGATGGAAAATCGACGCTGGGTGTGGGCACAATAAACTCGTTTTCTTGGCAACCCATGCGATTTTTTAATGAAAGACTGCAATGCATTACGGTGTCATATCTTGGCTATATATGTTTTTAAATCAATTTGATTTGTGTCTAAATATTAGAAAATGTTTAAAAAATAAGTAACTATAAATATATGTTAATTACATAATTTGCATAATTATGAATATTAATTAGAAGTTGAAATAATTGGGTTTTTTCCTAAAGAAATTCATATTTTGTTGCATGTACATAATCTATGTATCAACTAACTGTCTTATTTTGTATCAAAAAAAAAATGTTGTTACAGATTTGTGCTGTAAATAATTACAAAGTTTGTGCAAAACAAAGCCTATTTAATAGCTTAAAATGGTAAAATTATGGCAATTGCCGTAAATCCGGACGTGACACAATTCCGGATATTGCATAAAAAATGAACTACTTACGAGCATAATTTTAATAATTCTTCAGATTTTTTGCCACCGTAAATATCTCTTAAGTTATAATAATAATAATAATAATAATAATAATAATAATAATAATAATAATAATAATAATAATAAGAATAAGAATAAGAGTAATAATAATTATAAATGTTGCTATGATTTCTTAGTGCTGGCTGTTTGGGTTAGTTCATTACAAATACAAACATTGTTTGCGACGATAAAACAATTAATACATATGATTTTTTAAATTTTTTAAAGCCATATTAATTTCTTGTTTGGTATAGCAAAAGAAAACTGATGCATTCAAATGTTGTTCTGTGCAACATGCACCTGTTTCTCGTGTTTTATATAATAGAACTACAGTCATAGCTACGCATTTTGATGAAATGAAGCTTGATATGATAAGTACCCTTTCTTTTTACACATTTAGATAAGTAATTTTAAAAACTTCTAACACTTTCCTTCGAAATTGACTCTTGAACTAGCTGTTTTCAGAACTATATTACCACAGAAGTGTCGTTTGGTCATATGATATATTGATATTCAAATAATGTTTAAGCAAATTCTCTGTGTTAGTCAAACATTTATTAAGTTAGTTTGATTTGCTTACTTTGTATTAAACTGATAAAAGGCTTTGTATGCCTTAACTTGCTATGTTGAGTAACCTCCGAGTCCATGCTTAGAGGCGCGAAAGCACCATCTCAGTTTTGTTTGCACACCGACCTAAAGCTTGCTATAAGATAGCATACTGGCCTTTTATCATATCTTAGCTTTTTCACTAGAATTAACATTGCAATATCAACCTTCATGGCAGCGTTGATTTGTTACATTGTGTTGCAGACCTATTTAAAAATTTAAAAAGTTTTATCAACCCCAAACCACCACTAACAGGCACTAGATATAAGTCCCTGTTGGCCGCAACAACACATTACCCTGTCCTACAGCAAAGAACGCTGCTGCTTTCTATGTGTTGTGGCCACATAAGGTTGACCCAATAAATACGACTTCAGGCATTAATTTTGTTCAGATTGGTCAACCAACCCATACACTACAACAATTCTTATCAGTGGATAAACGTTCACCAACATACACTCTTAATGTTTAAGAATATAATTATAGTATTATTTTGTCCACCTACTGTAAAAGATGAGCAAAGCGCCAACAGGCAACAACAACCACCTTCAGAGTTCCAAACAAAGCCGACTAATTTGATTATAACCCTACTAGGCAGTGTACCCATCGCCCAGTACCAAGTGTTGAGATTCATTGCCATTTTCTGGACGTACTCGCCCCTCAAATGACTTCAAAGATATTAAAAATAGTAAATAGTTCACAAGAATGTCAACTGATTTTGACGTCACGAATGATCAACATGATCCTAACTAGCCCCCATTAGGTCCTACCAGTCGCAAGAATTTAATACAGCTACAATACAGTACCCTATCCTAGGAAGCCAGTAATCTTTCTTCATTGAATAAGTTTCTGAATGCAATTCGGTTAGACAATAGCAATTCAGGCCCTATACTGATTCCATTCTGTCGACAACTTCAAAAAGCCCAATGTAAATTCTTCGCGTGAACAGCCCTTGACCACTGTTACATTTCAGGACTTACTAGATGAAACACATTGTCCCATACTACCACTCTCTGTCGCTCAAATTTGGAAATTACGCCAATTGCAAAAAAGGCCTAGGTCTGATTGGGGTTTTCAGTTAGACAAGCATATTCTAAAGTAGCCTGTTCTAAACAAAAGTTGACAGACCATGATTGTACAGAACTACAAGATACTTAACAACCAGTTTACCGTCTCCTTAAACACTAACAAAGTTATTTTGGGAGCTAATATTTACAAAGCCCAATGCAACTTCCGATCTTTCAGTTTAAATCTGACCTCAAACTGGCTCTAAATTGTCCATAGAAACCATGTAAGCTAACTACTATTTATGTGCAGAAATGGCCTATAATAAATTGCTAACTATTTCCCAGCCGATTTGGCAAATATGACCCACGATTCACTTAAAAATATGGCCCAAGCCGATTTCGGTGGTCCAAATTATCAACGAGTTCCCAAACTGGCTCCTAAAAGACACTAACTGTTAAAAAAAGCTTTGACCACTGCAATGATCAAGCATTTAGTTGTGAGGAATTACACAAACCTCCTTGCTGACATTTTAAGACATATGATTCAATAGTCAGTGAAGGCCCTATGCCGATTCAAGGATAACTGATAATCTACTTGGCCACAAACCCGGTCCTTTATGGCCCCTCAAATGGCTAGCTATTGTACATACTACATAGCTACAATCGAGTTGAGGGTCTTCGTGGTTCCTATCACCTTCAAATATTGTAACCGCTTGAAGTGATCATTAGAAAAGCTTAAGAAATTAATAATAAACGCACATTTCTGTGTTCCGTGCAGTCTATCAAACACAAACAAGCCCCATAAAATTCCCTACAAACCCTTGCGATCCCTTTTCTAGTTATGCAAGTGAGAGTTTAAGGGTCTAATAGCATTGTGGTGGAAATAGTCACTCAAAACTGACTGAAAGCCATAAGTCAGATTAAGATTTAAGTAGATTTCGGAATCTGAACAACCTTGTCATTTTGACCCCTTATGACCCATATTGACCATAGAAGTGGTCAGTTCTACACTGTAGTATGTGCCAACTTCTACAAGCACTCATACCTTGAGGGTCACAGTGCAATATTGGTACACTACCCATTCGAAGTTGGTCCTGGAGCCAGATAAAGTTTAGGCTTAGTTGTTTGTTCAAGTGCTCAACAATCCCTTATGTAGCCCCTAATGAACCTTTCCAATGGTCACATACACATTTAACAGACAATAATTATTTTAAAACGGAGTTAAGATCACACAATATAACAACAGAAACGTTTACATTACTTAAAATTACACGGACATGTTTCCAATTTTAGGTATATATTTAAGTACAAAAGAGTGCATTTTTGTTAAAGGGTAGATAATTTATACATTTCTTTAAACACAAATTATCTATCCTTGCTTACAATTTTAAAAGCAGAGCTTTGGTTAATAAAATGATAAAATTGCAACATAAAATATACATAATTAACGTGATGAACTGTCTTATACTGAGACAAATAGAACATTCAGTCATGAGTTTTTTGTTATCAAAGGGGCATAATCTAGATATTTTATTCACTCAGAGTTATATACCCTTAGTTAAAATGCCAAATGTATAATCTGCATGAGCAATCTAAGATATATGCAACAAACATATTTAAATAAAACATCATATAAGCTGATACACTGAGAGAATATAAAAAAAGAGTTTAGCTCCAAGGGGCAGATAATCAATACCGCTTTGCAGAGTTATCCAGCGTCCGTTTACCATCCAACAAGTGGATTCCTGTAGACACCACATTAAGCTACAACATGATATAGGTCTCATAAAATCCCACTAGGGGGGACCTATGGTCCAGGTAGCCCACAAACAACTAGGTTTGATTCTTCAATCCAGAAAAGTTATGTATTATTAACGATAAGATGACAAAAACAGGAAAGTAAGCTAACTCTACATGTAACGTTTGTTAGATTTCGTGATGTAAAACGTACATTTAAAAAGTAAAATATGATGTATACGCACTATATATTAGGACTTCTGTTGTACTGCGTACCGACCCTTTGCGTACTGCGTACGGTTAAAACCCCACCTCAATACTGCGTACCAGTATTTTGGAGGCGGGAGGGGGTTGTGTTATAGGCAGTCGTTATTTTTTTCGCCTCTACCTATCCATTAGTTCATTATCTCGACTGTTGAAGGTTTTTGACACATAACCTATATAATACAAAAAATGTAAACACAGTCATGTTGCTTAGGTTGAGAGGTTAGATGCAATGCTTGATAATGGCGACCGTTTTATGTTATGAAAACATATTTATTTATGGCAAAACATTATGATTCTTACACAAAGTGGCATTTAAGCATTACATAACGTAGACAGTGATTGCAATTCAAGAGTTGCATGACTGTTAGTATTCGGCTGTATAATGAAGTTTCTTCTCGAAACCTTTTAAGGAGGGAAGGGAATGATGTTATGGTTCAAATGTTAACTTTACCATTTAATTTTGATAACAAGTGCCCCCCTGCCATGGATCTGTGATGAATTTCACAGGCAGAATACTTTTTGTACTAAGGGTAAATGACACTTTTTTTCTTATTCTTCTCCAGAAAATGTTGAGAAAGTGTGAGGTTTGCTGCAGCGGAAAACTGGTTTTAACCCCCAATGTTTTTCATTGACCGTACCAAGGAGGTAATTCAACATTTTTGGAGAAGTCCTATAAGTAATTGAAAATTGAAAATAAAAAACAACAGAAAAGTCCGAAAAACACAAAAAATAGTTATTTCTTAATGTCTGTTGCGTCTTTGTATACTCCGTGTTTTGTGATGTTCTGTGTGTTTTTGTACTGGCCATTTTGTCATGGTGCCCATAAACTTGACTTGTTCATATTGTTTACAACATTTTTTCTTTAAACATCTCTTCCATTTATATATAACGATCAATCACGCTTAGGCAGTATTGTAAAAAAACATATTGTTTTGGTGTGAATCTTGCTTCTCTAAGTATGGCATTTTATAATTATGTTTGTGCTTATTTCTTTTTACACGAGTTATAGCATTTCAGTTAATTTTTATTTGTAGACACATCTCATTAATGCTGAATATCTAAACTATTTAACACAATTTTGTCCTTCGCACGGTATGTCGTTAGACTTAGATTTTATAATTACATTAGTTCTATGGTGAAAATGTTTTTTGCATCATGAATCATGAATTTGCCTATTTGTACATAGCGTGCAAAATTGCAACCAAAGTCCAACCAAATTGAAATTGTATCCTTAATCCCATTATAGATTTTGGTTTGCTTTACCGAAGTTCCATGTTGTAAAGACAGTTTGACAAAACCTTAATCACCTACGCTTTTTGTACTTTTCTTTTGTTTGTGTGATAATGTTAATCACAAACATAAAGTACGTTTTCTTTTGTATTCGCTAGGTCAGATTGTCACCTGACAATAAAACCCTATTCCATTGCATTACAATTGACCGTTTACTGTTATACATGATCATGATTGTTTCATTTGGGATTGTCTTCTTTTGTTATTGTAGTTTGTACTACACAATGTGCATGCGTATTAAGCATAGGACAATCTTTTCAGATAAAAATGACAATCTTTGGAAAGAATTAGTTGCAACGGGTAGAATAACATTTGATTTGTCAAACTATCAATGAAAGTTCATAGTAGCTAAACATACTCGTATACGTCATTATTTTCTATAAGTAATTTTTTTATTATAAAATCTACTCTGATATATAAAACAATTATATGTTTAGTCTTCTAGCACAATTTCAATAGACAGTTCCGCAACTGTCAATCATGATTATTTGCAACAGTACATGGTCAGTTTTAATTAAATGGAATATATTTTTAATGTCAGATAACGATCTAACCTAGTAAATACAAATGAAAGCGTACTTCCTATTTGTGATGAGCCTTATCACACGAACAACGGAAAACAGCAAACGTGGGAGAAGATTGAAAAAAAAATGCGAAACTATGCATTACATTCGCTTTTAATCGTGTTCGAAAGGTATTCTCAGTACCTGCTATATACCCATACTCCATGCACTGCTTTATTAACATTTGGTAAGATAATAGTACGTACCTGTTATACAGTGCATATACTTCTGCGAAACAACAGTATTTGCTTTTGGTATTTACTATTTTGTGAAATAACACATTAATATGTTTTATCATTATTTAGTGTTATTATATCGGCTTTGTCTAGATGATTTGACCTTTCGTTGTTATTAGCCACAACAGAGAAAATTGCATCCTTCTAATTGTTGTTCAAATAGTTTCATCGTTTTTAGCCCAAATATTTTCTTGTGCACGTGATGAAAAGCAGACGTGAGTTGTTTTCATAAATATGAATTAATTGATGTTTTGCTTGCATGTAACCACTGACCACACCCTTCATTCAATGCTTTTATACATTTGTTCCGAAACAAAGCACCATTATAACTGTATTTTATATGGGAATTAATGCAAGTACTTAAACCAACCTAACAAAGGGCTTCGTAAATTAGTGAGTCCAACACAAATCAAATAAAAGCATGCGGCTCCGCCATTGCATATCTACGTCCACGATCCGTACACTTCCGCTCAACAAAGAATGCACACATGTCTCATCTGTCTCCGCAAAGGTATCTGCTACGTTTCGTTCGATTAGCGATTTTTGACAACGATTACATCACGGATAGGTAAAGACTTGGAAAGCTGCTGAATTTGAAGTCAAACGTTGCTAAAATTGCGGGGAAAAACGTATGCATTATAACGAGCAAATGCCACTGTTTTTGATTTAACACTTACATATTTGACAGATATAAAATTAAGCTTATTTACTTACATTATACTAATGTAAGTCATACTACTCTATGTGGCCATAATTTACAGATTTTTATAGAACTACACTAAACCTCATGACTTATATATATCACCAACTGTATTCATCGACCGCAAAATGTTTATTAGCAGATATACATTTACCACAATATTTGTTAACAGTTTTAATATTTTAAATTGCATAATCTTTTGACCACATCTGTTCAAAACCTTCAATACAAACTCATAGCACAAACCGCATGGTCGTCGAAAGTACAAATAAACTCCGTCATATATTTGTCATATGCAGGGCAAATAATGTTTATGGCCATGTTTGGCACCTTGAAACTCAATTAATAAAACATTCCTGTATTGATCATATTGGTTCTACGCCGGAATTTCAGATAATGTTTTCTGAGTACCGCGTGTACGGTAGCTCACAGTTCCATAAGCAAACTTATATTCAGACACAACATAATAACACGAAATGTAAATGTACACATAAACAAACAGAATATGTGTTCAATATACCAATAGCTAAGGCAGTTGTCAGTTACTGACACGTGTATGTGCATTTTGGTCGATAGAACATTCCGAGAAAAGTTTAAGAAGGTTAAATGACCCCCTTAATATTAATGATCATAAGTAAAAAAGGAGTACTGACCACTATTCATTTTAGGATACGTGACGTCCGGCGCCTTCCCGGTCCTGCATTTATGTACTGATAATCATGGTAGAATTACTTTGTTACACCAGCCCCGTGTAATAATCCCAGTTGTTGGCTAGGAAAGTGGCGAGCTCCATTATCAGAAACTCTAACCATTTTGACCTACTTAATTTACGAAACAAATGTTACAACAATAACAAAAACAAAGTGATCCAATGTCATTTTAAACAATTACGAATCACCATTTACAATGACGTAAATCTTTCAATGACGGGAATGACACAGAGGAAATGTATATAACACGTGATCAGATGTCGTTATCTTGATGCCAAATGATGAAGCAAGAAATTTGCGAGTGACAACATGATAGCCTACATTTGTAATTTTGTATTTAAAAAGCATTTACACATAATTTATGTTTGCTTTAAAGCCTTCCATATTGTGGTTTGTCTGCAAAACATATCTTTAATTATCTCGTCAATTGGTAAAAATTTAGACATTCTTGGAATACGTTTTAATATGATTTGACATAATGGTATGTATACATATTAGACTAATATAAACACAGTGTGTTTTTTTTCAAATGGTCGACCACTAATTTTCATGTAGGTCGCCTTTATTTATAATGTGTCTCTTTTTCAAAAATGACAACACTTATGTCGACCATTACGCAACTATCTGTGTTTTATGAAGTTCTACGACAAAGTAAAATCTATACAAAAAGAAAAGCGTAAGAAATAATAATGCAGATGTTGTAGGAAACATCAATTTTCATAACATAACATAACAATTTGCAATGCACCTCTTCGTCTAGCTATTACAATAAAAATGGTAGTAACAGTTTCAAGCAATATTTCGTATTCGCAAATGCATAAATGCATAAATGTTATTGATTATAATACTCAATCAGTTGTAGCATGAATACATACTCAATCATTTTTGCCCACTGCCGACTATGTTATATTATGTATGCAGATTTATTTCATTGATCTGTTTAAAGTCGATAAATGACCAGTTTTATTTTTAAATATAACTCGGATTGAACATTTAAAAGTGTTTTATTTAACTATTGCGTACATAAGTATTATATCCTCTTACGTTTTTTTAACCGTCATGAGATATTTGGGACATATGTAATAATAATAATAAAAAAATTAAATAAATAAATAATAATAATAATAATAATACCTTTATTTGAAGAAGGTAACGCATTTAGCAAAACAGCTTATTTACAATATGGCCTTCACACAATTAACAAATACATAACATATGTCAATAATAAACAAAAGTGCAAATAATTAACAAAACATTCATACATGTACATCACATTATATCACTTTGTTTTCTCATGCACAACAACGTTACAGAAAATAGTAATAGAAAAGATCAATGGAATATGTGGAGATTTTATCACATTTAAACATAATCAAATGAATAGAACAAAACAAAATGATGTTTGAAATAAAATGAGTCAGTACCAAAAAATGGTTTATGGCTGAAATTGCTCAAATAATTCATGAAATTGTAATTGTAACAAATATTTCTTGTATACAAATTTAAAAGACTTTTCAATTTATATTTAATGACTATGTTTGTTTGATTTCGATGGAAACAATGTTCTAAACATTTCTGCGTCGTTTAAAAAAAGTGCTGAGCATAGTTAGTTTTGTGAGTTTTTAAAGAGGCCCCGTACTACATCATTGTGTAGTCCTATTTTTCTGGTCCTCATAGAGTGTACATGTATGTTGTTTACATTTGAAAATGGAGTTCTGCTCATGCGCTAGGGGGCGTTAGTGGTGTGGCATCATTCATTACTACTGATGAACAGCTTCAATAAAACCGAGGCTGCTGTTTTCACGTGCAAGCTATGCTTCCTGAGGGCTTTCCATTTTATCAGTTTAATAAGAGGCATTAAAGGAGCTAGAGTACAGAAAATTGGGTCCAAAAGTACTTATCTTAAAATATGATTTAGATAAGAGTTTTAGCAAAAAAATGTAATGGGATATGACTGACACTAAACCTTTCTTGACTACATATTTAAAAATATGAAACATTCATGTCATATGAGGTAAATCCTTTTTGTGTCCAATGACAAGAAAATGATTTACCCTCAAAATGAATGGTATAATTATTAGAAATGGCCTGGTGTGTGTACATTTTTCTTCAAAACTAGCACATGGTACCTATTGTTTATGCTCTATTACGCAGTTATTTAGACTTTTAAGGATAGTTTAGATTTTTTCCCATGGTAATGCCCAAACCGTGCTCTGGTGGCTTTAAGGCTTCATAAACCATAACACCAGTGTGGTACTTTCAGCGGTTTTCTATTGACATCCAATTCAGTTCTGTAAAGAGTTGAATAGACGGGGTGTCATACGATTTCTGAAGTAAGGTTCTAGCTGCTTTTTTCTGAATATTGGCTATTTTGTGCTGATTATCATTAACATTGATTTTTCAGGATTTATACACATAATATTATGCGCCACTGGCTGTTTTGTACGTGCTTGCATTGTACTGATTTATCTGCACATATAATTGCTTTCTAAATAAACACTTGCCAGTACAATTGAACATGCAAATAAATCTATTTACTCTTGGGATTGTTAACCAGGTTTTCAACGAAAACCAGGTTATTGTAATAATGAA
>Ga0224511_10004180_pt1 | contig 10800 bp, 9 predicted proteins | sample SF_May12_sed_USG_2_FD_169988 | JGI IMG/M metagenome (GOLD analysis project Ga0224511, IMG submission 169988) | Sediment microbial communities from San Francisco Bay, California, United States - SF_May12_sed_USGS_8_1 | ecosystem: Environmental > Aquatic > Marine > Sediment | place: USA... | reverse complement strand
TCCGAATGTTTATTTGACAGAAATACACAAATTTCCATCAATGTATGAGAGAGCTAAATGAAATTAAATAAAGTTGAGAAGAGCCTCGTTCTGAAGCGCTTACATGTAAAAGATTTGTCCTTTTACATTAAGTGCACCGAGCTCTAAAAGGTAATTAAGTGGACACTAATTCATAGGAGTATAAACACTTATCTGTACATGTTAGATGCCATTAGGCAAACCCATACTATTAGCTAAAAATTGATATGTAGTAAAAGTGAAAGCAGGGCCGGGCAGGGCTACGCAAGTTTGGACTTTGGAAGGTTCTCAAATTACTTAAAAGTGGTGACATTATGCATATATAATCGTAAAATTTTGCTCTATATTCCGGATTTGACACAAGAGAGTATTGATCTATTCAATTGCGTGCGTAAACATACACACTATGTGTTAGCAACCAATAGTTTCAAGCGCCTTCCGTTTTTCATATCCTGACCAGTGTCGAGTCCAGGGGTGGTGCAGAAATTGGTCTATTAAGTCTTTGACTCGGCATCTCCCAGGGTGCATCATTAGGGGACTTTCTGCTTGCACCCGCGTACCCCAAAGATTTTATCTGAACTGGAAATCGAACCAGACACCCGGAGCGCGAGGCCCAGTATGTTATCCACAAGGCTATCGCATCACCTGATGGGGGATAACAGGATATATAGCTCAGTGGCTACAGCACTTGACTCAAGATGTTTATAGATTTCCTCGCGAATTGTGATTTTGAGTTTCTGACAGCTTTCTGCTCCTCCCACTTCAGAGTAAGCAGTAAACTGCACGTTCGTTAAATTGTATGGCAAATTCCAATGCGATTCTTCAATTTAGCTCCTATAGAGACTTTCAGCAACAATAGGTGCACTAGGTAGGCTTGGAGCATGGACCTCTTTTATTTAGGGTTAGGGTTAGGGGGAATGGCTCAGTGGGAGAGCTTGCAATATAGAATAAGCACGGGTCCAATGGTCAGTCATAAGAAAGTCCTGCTGGGCAAGCTCCTCATAGCTTCCCTCCTAGATTTTTCAAGCCTCGAAGAGGATATGAGTAATGTGAACTAATGCAGCTTCACGTCCCCAACAAGCGCCAGTGTTACGGAACAGAAATCTTGTTTGCACTTACTTAATTTAGTACTATAGGAAGCTAGATACGCAAACTTTTGCCAGAATGGATTTGTGCCAGACGTGAGACAATGGTCGGCCGCGCGGCTGCTCTGTTTGGACTGCGACCATTGACATTAACTGGGTTTGAACCTTTGGCTCTCTCAATAATTCCGTTTAGCAGAGCATTGAGAATCAGTCGCATCTTCTGCTTGTAAAGCATTATGATTCGGTTTCGATTAACGCTTTAGTTTGTTTCACCATTATTTGGCTAGATTTTAAATGTTTGTTGTTGAGTCAAACCTAAGCTGGCCGCTCAAGACTCGTAAGTTTATATCAAACTTGGTTGCTTCCATTACTAATCCGTACTCAATATTATTAATCCTTGTACGGGGGACATGAAGTTTGCTTCCTGGTTAACTGGGAGGCGTTGCTGCATGGAGCTCAGAAGCGCCTTTCCTGTTTTCACAATTGACTTTTCTGGGATTCGAACCCACAAATTGTGTATTTTAACCACGAAGTCCCAGCTGCTCCCTTAGAAGTTTATATCAAACTCTGGCTGAAATACCCCTGTAAAACCACAAAACATTAGGCACATTTGCATGCTCAGCTTTTTCGCGACCAAAAAAGCAACTTTCACTTTCGATCGCTATCCGCGACCGAAAGCACGTGAACAGAATTCCGCGACCAAAAGTACCCGTTGGCCTATTAGTTTAGGCAAATGTCAAGGTTACCGCAAATAGGCTGGATTGCTACATTGGGAAAACGAGTCGCTAACGATCGTTAGGCTCTAACCGATGAGTTAAAGTTGGGAGAGGACAACTCTGATCCGATCAAAGTCCATCCTGAACTCAAATGCATTTTCTCACCGCGACCGTGTGTTTGCGTGCTCGCGACCGAAATTTTTTCCAAAGTTTCAGTCGCGAACACGCGAATGCACCTAATTTCATCACCTTTCATACGTGATGCCATGGTCACAGCTCATTTTTACCACTAGCATTATTATTCATCTACCTGATGTCATCTTAGAATAAACAAACTCAAGCACTATTAAAATGAATGCGACTCTGGGAAGTGCCATACAGTGCTCCGCATGTAATTGGAAAACAATTCTATTCCAGTATATGATTGCTGATGGTATTTTCTAGAAATTTAATGCACTACATAATGCTTTCTATTGCACAGATATACCAAATATGGTATTGAGTTGAACCCTCTGAGACTGAGGACTGATGACTTTGCATTCGCAACAATAATTGAAGGAAAAACGAGACATATGGAAGCAGTAGGGAGAGGGGGATCATGCACATGCAGCCCGTCCAGTACACCTCTTATCTCTTTCAACTTTACTGGTATGTAAAACCAATAGCTAGGTTTTTACGAGGGATGTTCGTTGACAAATCCTTCGTAGATGATTGACGAGAAAAGTCCGCATGGAGCCACGACAAGCGATGGTCGATCCAGGATCGAGACAACTAAAAAAAAGACCTCTCGGATATCTGAGGAGCCCCGAAACAACCACCGGATGTTACCATGGTTACTAAGACACCGAGTGAATATCGCGTTTCAATCTAGGGTCAATACAGTATGAAACCACATGATTTTTGTTCGGCTTCACTCAACGACTATTTGACAAAGGTATTTTTGGACGAACCTCTTCATAAAAACCTAACAAATCAGCTCGTGATAGCTCAGTATGAGTATGAATATCTCTTACTGTCCATACTCTCCGTGGCCCGGGTCATGATAGCTCAGTATGAGTATGAATATCTCTTACTGTCCATACTCTCCGTGGCCCGGGTCATGATAGCTCAGTCGGAAAATGAATATCGCTTACTGTCCATACTCTCCATGGCTCGGGTCATGATAGCTCAGTCGGAAAATGAATTTCTCTTACTGTCCATACTCTCCATGGCCCGGGTCATGATAGCTCTGTGGGAGTATGAATATCTCTCACTGTCTGTCCTCTCCTTGACTGTGGTTCAACTCCCGGCCGTTGCGGATTTTTCTCTGGCTGATCCAGTGACACTGGCTGATCACACTCTGTAAACCCGTTCTGAGCCAGCATCACAGAAAAAGGCTCAATCTCCCCTCAATGACCAACCAAACGTTAAAATGTTTTAAAATTTGTCGGCGTTTTAACATTTGTCGTTTCAACAGCCTGCCACATGACGGCGAATTTGTAAAAAATCCCGAAAAAATTCACGAATAAATCAATAAAGGGCCTGCCACCTGATGATGAAATTGGGAAAAGACATTGCATTTTGTGCAATTTAGCTGTAACATGAGTCATGCAGGGCATTAGAGATCATAGGCCCTTGTAACTAGAACCTCTACAAAACCCAACAGACCCATCGGAGTCTAAAATGGCCATTTGGGAAAAAGGCTTCGTGTCCTATCTTGGTATAATCTTTGCTTATAATAAACAAAGATTATACCAAGGTATGGTGTGAGGCCTCTTCGTAGGCGGGTCATTTCACGAGTCGCTTTGTTGTTGCAAGACAGACTGCACAATTTTCTGTCCTTAGACACACGAGATGTTGAGAGAGGACAACTCTGATGTGACTGAAATAGCCCTTTGAAACTCCCTGCGCGTTTCAACTGCGCCTATCTCTTCGCATGATGGCGTCTGCATGAGTTTTTTGTCTGCGTCTGACCGAAATTACTCGAATACACCTATTATATACCTATGTCTATTACTCGAATACACCTATTATATACCTATGTCTATTACTCGAATACACCTGTTATATACCTATGTCTATTACTCGAATACACCTGTTATATACCTATGTCTATTACTCGAATACACCTATTATATACCTATGTCTATTTCTCGAATACACCTATTATATACCTATTATACACCTATTATATACCTATTATACACCTATTATATACCTATGTCTATTGGTTTTTGGTCTCGTATGATGTTTTCACTGCGCGGTTTCGGCTCCCAACATTAAATAAAGGAGGCCGCTCTCATAAGTTACCTTTCCCACGGGGCGCATGCATGATCACAAACAGACAGTCTCCTAATGACACACCCTGGGAAATTTTGAGTCAAAGATTCAGTAGAACAATTTCTGCACCAGCCCTGGCATCTGTTCTGTCATGGAGATAAGAAGAATGTCAGTTCGCTGAAGCTGATGGATTTCTCAACTGTTACAACTTAGTCTGGAGCACCACAAGTATCAATGCTTCACTAATGTATGGAGTTCACACTCACAACACAGGGAGATCGATATGGGATGTAAGCCCAGAAATTATAAATAAATAACCAGTTCTATTCATGTTTTAGGTACCAGCTTCGCTCTGGCAGAAGGGATGCAGTTTACTTTGGTTGTACATCATGAAGGCTTCATAACCCTATCAGAAATAACCAACCAAACAGCTGTCGGCAGCGGGTACGGTTGTTGCGCACGTATAGCCTTTGGCAAGGGCTGTATGTCAATCTGGGACGCTCTTCTCGGCTACTATGTAGAGGTGGAGGAAAGCTGTGACTTCCCATTAGAACTAATTTGATATGATCCATGGGAGGTTGCGCATCAGTTATGATTCAATTTATAGATGAGATAGATGAGTATAACGCTGATATTATTGATTTTAATTTAATTAAATTAATTTTATTAAGAGTTGTGTTTTGAAGAGCCATTGCTAACACATTGATAGCACAACTGCCTGTATGTCAGTGTGTGTCAGTATAGCATAGATGAATTAGAATGCTTAGATCGTGAACAAGTCAAATGGGATAGTGGGATAGCTCCGTGCTTAAAGCACTGAGGTTGAAGCCGTGAGAACCTGGGCTTGAAATAGCTCTTAACGTTCCAAGAAGCCACAGGCTTATGAGTTGGTTAAATAAAACGGCTGAGCGCCCCGGCCGAGTAGAATCTTTTCATTACGTTACACATGACTCCATTATTGGACTTGGTGACGTAATGACTGTGGGCTATCCAGTGACCTTTATGTCTCTGGGCTATCATATTGCTTCCTGAACTCTTGTTTGAAATTGACCTTTTTGTAGTTCATAGAAACAAAAAACCAAGGTGATTGTCAGCATCCACGGAGGACCATGATCACATGACTTTTTCTCAATCTAAGTTTTCTAATTCATCAGTGTGTCAGACTAAGTCATCAGTGTGTTAGACTAATTCATCAGTGTGCTAGACTAATTCATCAGTGTGTTAGACTAATTCATCAGTGTGTTAGACTAATTCATCAGTGTGTTAGACTAATTCATCAGTGTGTTAGACTAATTCATCAGTGTGTTAGACTAAGTCATCAGTGTGTTAGACTAAGTCATCAGTGTGGTAAACTAATTTTGGCGAACGGAATGCTCGCACGAACATGGAGAACAGACTCTTACTTATCCTTAGTGAAGGCTAGATGTTGGGTGGTGTGTTTTTTATTTTGATATGACAAAGACGAAAACAATAAAGCAGCGATGCATTCTGAAAGCATCTTACCTCCGGACCAGTGTTATTACTATAATTTACGATATGATAACTCTATCAATGAATTTATTTTTGCATAATCATCACCTACTCATCACTGGTATAATTTTGACTTTGGGATAAGCTGTTCCCTTATAACAATCTCGACAGAGCTCTAATGAGCATGACAATAACGCCATTATCAATATAAAACTGATTAAATTATACTAACTATTATCATGCTAGGTGAATGCACAAGGATAACAACAGGCAACAGACAACAGAAAGATTATGCTGAATGTTCACCGCGTTATTTGGGATATTGAGAACGGCTAGGATATTATAAGATAAATCTATTTTATTTGGGTTATAAAGCTAGAGTCTTGTTTTAGATATAGAATGAATTTACAGCTAGATTATAAAAGTACACACCAAGGGTTTATGATAAATGATGATTTATATGGCTTTGCGGTTCACTAAATGACTTACCGGTATTTGTAAGCGTGTTTTAAGCGGATTGTTGATCAATAATGAATGTATAAACTAAATGCATCCAGGATGCGTAGGAGTACCGAGCACACAATGGGTGTTAAAACATCTAAAATATCATGCAATATTGATTTTTGCACAAAGTTCCTGGATTTTGAATTTCATACATTTCCATTCGCGGCACCAATTCACCCTCCTATTTATCACACAAGAAGTACAGCCCGGGGGCTTTAGTGAGTCGTCTGATATTAAGGAAACCAGCTTCGGTTAGTAACTTCACGAATGTTGGTAGACCAGCGCATGCTCCGAGCCCGGCCCCTCCTGGGGTACTAACACACGTCGGCACACAGTAGAGGGTACTGATAAGATAATAACAGGCAAGCTCATCTAAAAATATAAACGAACAGATCATAGACATAAAAGGGAGCGGCCGTGGGAGCAGAGCGGCCGTGGGAGCGGCCGTGGGAGCGACCATGGGAGCAGAGCAGCCGTAGGAGCGGCCGTGGGAGCAGCCGCGGGAGCAGAGCGGCCGTGGGAGCGGCCGCGGGAGCAGCCGCGGGAGCAGCCGTGGGAGCGGCCGTGGGAGCAGAGCAGCCGTGGGAGCGGCCGTGGGGTACTGATTAGAATACATAATTTGAGCATAGCGAGTCATGAATCCCAAAGAAAAGTCAATGCTGGTGACAGCAAGGGTATCCAACCTCAATTCGCTATAGGATATATGATATGATATATGATATGAATATATGGATAGGTAATCACCAATCTCATGATCAAAGTGATTTATGTCATGTTGTATATAACTACGTTTATTACGAGCTGTCTTTCCTTAGGGGGACCAACTTCAATTCCAATTTACAGAGTGCCATCAAATTCAAATTGTTTGGGGATTTCTCAATTACCAAAGGAAGCTCCATTACCAGTCTTCCCTACCTCCAGCAGTTTGTTTATTTTCCGTGAGTGAGCCTGTTGTTTCTATGTCTTGCAGTATCAATTGTCCCCCTTGTTTAAGGGCTTTGTACGCTCCTTCCAAAAGTTTACTAGGGAATGGCACATCGTGGAGAACATCATAGACCATAACCAGATCGTATTTCCCCTCCATGTCAGATTGAACTGCACAAGCATCCATCACCTCCAGAGAAATGTTAGACAGACCTACAGGGAACGGTTCAACAGTTGCGTTATGGTTTTTCGTTCACATCCTGACCAGTGCCAGGGGTAAGCAGACATTGGGTCACTGAGTCTTTCCCAGGGTACATCATTACGAGACTTTCTGCTTGCACTCACGTGCCCTTTAGAGAAGGTAACTATGGAAAGGCATCGTTTATTTTGAATCCGAAACCGACGCGGGTGTTGCAAACAACAGAGTTTTTCCTAAAATGGGAAACGAACTAGGAACCCCCAGTGCATGAGTGCAAGAGTCAGCCAACCTCATGGAGAGCTCGGCTCTTTTTTCCACAAGAAGGGAGCAGTGCTGGCTAAGCTACCTTAAGACAGCTCAGCCTCTCCATATATAACTGCGGAGAGTTAAAGGAGTTACGCCTCAGTCATTGGTGGGAGCAATTTTAGAGTTGTGCTCCCCCTTTTTAAAGAGACACAACTCCTCATTTCTTGTAGCGATGGCTAGTAAGAGGAAAATCAGTAACTTGAATGCCCAATCAAAAGTAAATGACGTTAAAATACAATCAATTATAAACCTGATCTTTACTCCCTTGGAACACAAAACAGAGCTCGAAATCGAACAAAATATTGGAGAAAATTGAAAATTTTGGCACAAACCCTCATCTTTTTCCCTGGCCGATCACACTCTGCTAACCCGTCCCGAGTCAGCATGGCAGAGAAAGGCCCAATCACCCCTGAATGGCACCACACAACCTGTATGTGGACATTGAGGAGGAAGGCCAAAGTTCAACCATGGACGGACAATGACTGAAATTTCTGTATTGAGTGGTTTTGTGATATGTAGGATTTACAGCGATACAGGTTTAATTGAACAGGCAATAGAGGGCAGCTTGGTGAGAAAGCATCCAACAGGAAGATAGGTGATGACGCTGTATGTCATTATGGACGAGGAAACTGAGGTCTGAAACTACCAAGGGGTCGTTTAAGTATACATCTGCCACACTGTCCGTCTGACACCAGTCAGATTTGTGTCTGGATTTCAGGCGAATATTAGAGATTAGGATTGATGAAGCGAAGAGCAGCAGACTGACTTTTTCACACCTGATCCTTTCATAGTTATGGTGAAGCTGTCGGGTTACATTTCTGTTCTTTCTGTTCTTTATGGCTTAGCATGGAGCACCATGAGCATTTCAATATCAATGCTCCACTGCATAACAAGGCCTGTTTGGCATCACCATCTTCCCAGATGGGCGAAGGCTCCCCCAGACAATTTGTGGCATTTACGTACCCTCGCAGTTTTTCCTTGCTCTGTCGAGAACCTCGACAGAGACGTCTGTCGCGGTGAAAGTGCTATTTGGAAATGCCTGCGCGAATGCCTTTGTAGGATGTCCAGCACCACAACCAATCTCAAGCACTGAGATGCCTTTAGCTGAAACGGAATTTAGGGTTATTGCCAGACTGAGCAAGTATTTTGCCAAGCCAATGAAATAGCCGATACAGGGGTAGCTTGATGGCTATAGGGCTTGGCTAAAGTCTTAAAGATCCTGAGTTCAAGTTGTTGTATTGAGCGCCTACTGTGATATTGAGTTTTTCATATGATTCCTAGTTTTCACATCCAGCTGTCAGCTTGAGTTTTGGAAACACCGGGAGACTTTAGAGTTAACTGTACAATGTGGAGAAAATCCACCAGTGCCGCAATATAAATAACTAAATTTTTGACCATGACACACGGTCATATTTATACAATGAGAATGGAAATCGCTTTAATCAATCATCTTAAATAAGACGTTCCAGGACATGAAGTCATAGCGTGGAAAGATTTTGGGACAGTTGAAAATAGTTCAGCCACAGTTAAACCGGTTGCTTAAAAGCATCTGGAGCGGGTCGTTTAAAACCAGCTATTTATTTTGAGAAGACAACCCCAGTGACTGAAATTGACTGGGGAATATCGAGATGTAAATCTTGTCATTCTGTAGATGTACATACACAAATCAGCTTCGAGGTTTTCCTGAAGAATCTTTTCGACATTTCCAGGAATTTTCCAGAATAGTCTACCGCGTTCCAAAGCGTCGTGTAATTGAGGATGATCATCAACATCAGTACCTGAAACAGATACCCTGAGCCTCATGAGGCGTTTGCATTAAAACAGTAATTCCGTGTCTACAAGACAGATCAGCTGTCATGAGTTGTGCAAAAATAGACCTAGTTAGTCTATGTGACTAAGCGTTTCCTGGGGGTGAGTCATAAGGAGGCTTTTCTCATACCTATGTGACGTATAGAGAATTTATCAAAGTGCTAGGGACATTTCAAACCTGCTCTCACAGAACTACCCTCATCTCCTTTGCTCTAGGAGCTTGCTCAGGCCCTGCTGCCTCGAATGCTTGGCAAGACATGTCCCAATCCGATGGTGGGCGGAGCTTAGCTTATCTCGTCAGATTCGTCCCTATCTCAGAATGAATCCGGTAGTCGACTGTTGACTCACTGATGGCTTATATGCCTAAACAGAAAATGAAGCTGTTGTTGCTGTTTTACCAATTTGTTCAAAAATGCACTCAATGTGCAGTGTTTTCATGATATAAGCCATCTTTTGTGAATTTTTGATGAGAATACAAAATATGAAAAAATAATTTGGAGTCAGCATGGTCGCCGATTGATCTCGCTTAGAAAGGCACTGGGTACCACGATCGTTAGCTGTTAGCAAGGGCTATTGCGCGCAAATTGTCATTGGTATCTATGAACCATAAACAGAGTAACAAGTAACCACAGGAATTTCATTGCCCTAGCCATCAGGCATCATGAATGCCTGCCTGTAAGTGGTATAGCAAAAACATCGCTAGTTTGCTAAGTCCACAACTTTTCACCAGAGAGTACAAAGAGTTTGACTCTCGACTGCCGTGTTTTTACTGACTGTCTAAGGTGAATCTGACGCAATGTCTTAGATACTTTAAACGTCACGATTCAAAACCGACAAAGGTGTAGCGACAGACAAAGTTTTTGCCCAAACTGGAAATCAAACCGAGGATCCCCAATTCTTACGCCCAAGCCACTGTCCACTAAGTGATAGCTTCACCCTGGTACATACAGAATGTGACTGGCAGTCCATAAACCCACATAAGCTTCGCCTTTAGTTTTTCTTTATACACGACAACAGAAGTGCAGAAACAGGCCTATTACTGACTGTTTTGATTCAATAGGTTCGATCGCATGATCGGATTTTCTGTGACTGAACCCATTTTTGATCACAGTTTCGGCTTACCTGCTCAAAACTGCGACCGAAAAGTGCGATTTTAACAAGCTTCACCGAAAGCTGCGACTGCAATCACGCGAACGGAATTTGGCGACTGAAAGTTGGCACTAGCATGGTAGTTAGTGGGTAGCGTTGGTGTAGTGGGAAGTGTTGGTGTAGTGGGAAGCGTTGGTGTAGTGGGAAGCGTTGGTGTAGTGGGAAGCGTTGGTGTAGTGGGAAGCGTTGGTGTAGTGGGAAGCGTTGGTGTAGTGGGAAGTGTTGGTGTAGTGGGAAGCGTTGGGGTAGTGGGAAGCGTTGGTGTAGTGGGAAGCGTTGGTGTAGTGGGAAGCGTTGGTGTAGTGGGAAGCGTTGGTGTAGTGGGAAGCGTTGGTGTAGTGGGAAGCGTTGGTGTAGTGGG
>Ga0224511_10004179_pt1 | contig 10800 bp, 8 predicted proteins | sample SF_May12_sed_USG_2_FD_169988 | JGI IMG/M metagenome (GOLD analysis project Ga0224511, IMG submission 169988) | Sediment microbial communities from San Francisco Bay, California, United States - SF_May12_sed_USGS_8_1 | ecosystem: Environmental > Aquatic > Marine > Sediment | place: USA... | reverse complement strand
AGGGTCAACTGGTGGTATAAAAAGTGGTTTTAGTAACTTGCTTTTTCTTTTTATCTATCATTAAAAGACCATTTAACAACAATTTGTGATGTAAGAGCTGTAGGAAAAAGCAATGTTGTAAACACTTTATAACAGTAACAATATATTTTCCATGGAAGTGACAAACAATAAAATCTTGATTTGTCTGCTGCTTATCAAGATAATTCGAAATTTCAAAGTCGTTGAGCTACCTCTAAATATTGTTCAATTGAATTTATATTTGGCCAAATATGTTTTTTACACAATGGAACACAATTTGAGGGTGAGAAGTGTAAATTTCAAAAGTTGCAAAATAAGGACCACCCTAACTTGCCTGTTGGTATTACATTGGCATTGCATTTCTTTAATTAGTAATTCATGGTACATGTAGCTATGACTTTATCTACCACCATTCTATTCTTTAAATACGTACATGTACGTAAACTACAATGTACTGTGATAACAGATATCTGATTTAGACAAAAACCAATGTTAGCTCTATTAAAAACTCTAAACACTGAAGGGTGCCACCGTAGCAATAATCTACGAAACAACTATCAATTAAACCATACACGCAACAAAGGTTAAGTATCAACCTTACAAACATGTCAAATAGTGTTTGGTATTAAATCTTCCAGTAGACATCACTTAGATAAAAGCCCATGTCAGAGAATGCAATAAATATACAATGACAAAAATACATGCATGCATACGATACACTTTCTTATGGCATTGTCAATACATAAATAGGAAACATAAATAATAAAGCATTATATAAGCAAAGTTGCTTTAAGTAATTCCAAATTAATGAATATATAATAAAAATGTCTGGTAATGAAACATAATTATTTAAAAAACTCAGTCGAATTCAAATAGTTATCTTCAATAAAGGTTCAAAAGATCTACCGTTGTATTTCTGGTAAGGAAATCACCAGTGTTTGTTTCTACAGCATGTTTAGATACAAAATGGTGACATATCACAACCAATCATTGTATACTGTTTAATTAATATGGTATCTTTGGTTCCTGGTTTTATTCTATTGTTGTTGTTTTATTTGCTAGATTGATGATAGATGATAGATTTGCTATTATCATCTTTAAGAGGAAAACATAAAATAAGTTATATATAACCTAAAGATTATTAAACAAGTTAAAGGCAAACAAATATATGATCAAGAAATAAACCTATTCACTTTGGGTATTTTATAAAACAACAGTTCAATGTAACTGTTCAGCACTTGCATTTAACGCTAACAATATGTGTGTTCAAAAAAGAAAGATTCATATTAGTCAGTCATTCTAATGTATGTTGTGTCAGACCCTTAAAGTTCCCACAGTTTGCAATTAAAACATAGCATTATTACATAACATGTGTAAGTTTTCGATGAGTACCATCTAAATGATGATGACAACCACAACCAATCGCATCGTCAGCCCCCTGTGTTTCTACGCTGTATCAGACTCGGTCGTCTCCACAACCTCATGTTCCCTGGTTTCAGACTCCAGCTCGTTTCTCATGAGATCCTCCGCCAGGTGAACAGCTTGACGCATCGCCAGCAGTGCCAACATATGCACATCTTTGTCTGGCTCGACCTCATTCTCGTAGTTTTTCACGGGATAGATGCAGTTTCGAGCGATACCTAGCGATGCTGCCACCTTGTCTACTCGTTCGTTGACAGCAGAGTTCCCGAATGTTGACTTTAAATCGTCTGCCATGTCATTATCTAGGATGTCAAGTCTTGATAGCACGACTAGAGTTGGAATTCCTGTAAAATATTTCTAGATATTTGTGTATACTAGTAATTGAAATCAATAAAATGAAATAATCGTAAATTAAATTATATATAAAATAATCAAGCATGTCTTGTATTTTTACTGATAAGATAATAACGCTTGCAGAAATCGTGATTCTTTGCATATGATTACAAGAATACACAAACATAATAAAACGAGTAAATGGCTTTGAATAGGCTATTGATTTCGATGTTAATATAACCTGTTTCGTCCATTAGTGCTTTTACAGACAAAACCTTCTCGAGCATCGGTTCCGACATGTTTTCCACCTCAGTGATGTCAAGCAATATAAGTCCACAATGAATTCTATTCCGAAGAGACGGATTCTGAAAAACAACATATTGTTCTAAATATGTCATACCGTTTATTTATATGTTTTGTTTAAAAAACGTAGTATTGGTTGGATAGACTTGATAGCTTGGAAAGAGATACTGAAATATGAACATCGGTGAGGATAAGTTTTGTTCTGAACAAAAAAAATGCTGAATAATATGTAATAGAATAATAAAATACAAAATCATTTGGTAAAGTGCGTCAAAGAAAAAATACACAATAAAAATACAGAAAAGTGTTTACTTCATTTGCTTATTCGTTAAAGAGTTATGTTTTAATACAAAATATGCATGCTTGTTGTACATGACGGACGTTTCTATTTTTCATGAAAATACAATTTCCCAGCTGAATGTCCTGCTTAATACGCATTTTCCTCCGTAAGTTTTGCAAACAGCACTCTCACGTTCGTGTCTACTAGATGACATTTCGGCTTTCTAAGACATGTACCGGTATGCTTGTAAAAAATGAAATGGTAAGACATACACGTTTTATTGTTCTCAAAATTAAATTGCTTATGTCTAATAACAAAATTATTAACAAAACAAAAAATCAATGAAGAAAGCAAGAACTTTGAAATATATGATTCATGTAAATGTAGTTCTTACCTGAATAAAACTCTCTGAGCGAGCCGTAATATGGGCCACACAATTGAACTAAACAAACAGCAAAATGTAGCATATAAATAAATTAGTGATGTTAGGAAAACATAGACGTGCATGAAAGTTATGACCCTGAATATCAAAATATGTTTAAATTTACCATAGTTTTCTTTTCAACTGTCTTGCTCGATTATTGTATTACATATTTTTATTACTAGCATTTTAATATTATAGCTTGAATCATACACAACTGATTGGGTCTTACCATGTAATTGTCAGCGATATGTCCATCCAATATGAAATTCATATTGATTAAATCAAGACTGCCGTTCTCTGTGAAACCTGGAGTGTCGTACATCCTAACGCATGTAGATCCAACAGAATACCCGGTGTACTGAAAACATACTCACGGGAACTGATCAATGATGTACTTGTCATAAACATGATCTAATCACTACTAGACTGTGTCATCAAAGTAAAGAGGTAAGTAACTTTATCAACGATTTTAGTTTACTTCGATATATTAAGATTTGCTTTGATTGACCCATGTTCTCTTGTATATTATTAAGGTAGTTGCTTTGATTAGAGAGAGAGTTCTTACCTTTTGAGTGTTACTTGTGTGTACCGACGAGCGCCCGACTACTGCATGTTGTGTGATGCGGTCAGCAAAGGCCGACAGGACTGTGTTGATGAAGCTAGATTTGCCACCTCCAACCGGGCCAAACACGGCAAAGCGGAACTCGCGGACATCGAGCCCTGACACAGGTTTGACTTGGGAAATGCTCTCTTTCAGCTTCTGCAAATTATAGTATACGTTGCAGCAAAATAAATACAGGACTTCCTTGGTACAACAGCCATAATTATGTGGGTTTTTTTTCATATTCTTCCCTGTTTTTAAAATAACTTAACTTATAATGAATGCACTTTTTGAGACAATCAATTTCATTTTAAAACTATTTTCATACTTCTCAATAAGGATACCTAATCAGACCAGTTGTCGGGCGAGGACTTTTGTAATATATACTCTTTGTTATAGTTAAGTTTAGCCTTTATTCACAACGTTTTCATAAAAATGTATCTGCGACATCTTGTTTGTCTTTTTGCACAGGAATTAGCACAATCAGGCAAAGACCATTCACTTGAGATTACATACATTTAGCTTTCATAACCATGCGTATTCTTTTAACAATGCAAGGGCGTGTTGCGCAAATTAGGTTAGAATACCTTACTTTGTTTATAAAAAAATTCCAGGTCTTATCCTCAGTAATTACAATTCAAAATCATCTGTGTATATATTGAGCATAATTTCGGTAATAATTTTGCTTTTTTTTTCAATACGTTCTTTTGTTTTCTGTCGGCAAATGGGGTGTCCATTTGAGATGTAGATGTTTAACGCGAACATTATCCTAGCTAATTGCCGGATATACACTTAAGAAAACTTCTAACGCCCCCTTTATTATATTGTCGATATCTTCTATGATAATTATCTGAGCAATATGAAATTTACAGTACATCAAGTCCAAGGCATTTTCTTAATTAAAAAACATAGACTTAACATTTTTGAAGAAAATCCTCTTTTAAAACATAACCATATTTTTTTTAATTCACAAACTTTTTAATATTTGTCTTGTGCAGAATAAACCTCACAACTAGGGAAGCATTTGTTTATTTAAAACAAAAGTCATAAATATTAAACACCAACCCTTATTAAACAAATTAACAGAAAACTGTTTCAAGTTACGCTACCGTTGTAACGTTTTTTTCACGTTGAACGTGTTTTGTCGTTAAGTTATAAACATTTGATAGAATATAGTGTTCCTAACATTTATTGTACTTTTCAATCACAAGAATAAACCGCCCTTGAGGAAACGTCAGCACAACTTGTGACGTCATCATACCAAAACAAAGGTTCCCCGACATGATTATGTTGGGGGAAAGACATTTTTACAATGAATAAGATGCAAATAACGCATACATGTATACGATATCAGAAGTAATATTGAGCAAACCATTCTTAAATGTTTTTGTTTAAGGTTTTAGCATGCGTTTGTGTCATTACGGCTTCCAAAAGATACACAGCTTGTTAACTTTGTTATGCATATATTCGAACTTTTTTTGTGATTTTTACATTTCCTTATTCATTGTTTATTATTTCCAATTAAATTTGGAATATTTTTAATATCAGCGGATTATGGAAGAGCGTAACGTCAAAATCGTGCGTGACCCCCGGAAGTCACTTAAGTAAATTAAATTCAATAATTTTAAACATCTCTATGTGACGTGATTTGATAAAGATCCACGGTAGTGAATTTTCATAACCCTACTCCGTTTAATAGTTCCTAATACCTAGAATTGTGTCAGCTCTCATTTCTATGTATGGTGTATTGAATACCAAGGTCAGTGCAATAAGGAATGTACAATGTTATTTATTACGCTTCAATCTGTTGAGTCAATGTGATTTTCAGTATTCTTTACATGATATCCACAGGGGATGACATTATCCTGGAATATCACTCCCAGTTGTATAAGGATTGATAAGAATTCAGGCCAAAAAGTAGAAAACATGTACTAATATATAAAAATAATAAAAGTAAAGTTGTTCTGTTACTTTTGAGTCACTGATTTTACGCCAAGGTTTGATTTCACACGCCGCTCCTTCTGAAACTGATACATGTATTAATGATTTGTATATGGATGTCAGTAGAACAAAGTATACTTGAACAAATGTGATTGTGGTTTTTTAGAATTTGCTGTTTTGATGCTGGGGTTGTATTTGTGTAGTAGGTATTGAAGAAAAAGCTTAAAATATATATTTATTGTACGCTTGTTTTTTTTAGTTTCTAAACATAACTTGCATCTTTAGTTCGATAAATCATGTTTATTTATCATTTGATTAAATTAATTTAATATATAAATTTGTAATAGTTTCAGAATCAATATTATAAACGCAAACATAATGTGCACACTTGATTATACCTGTGACTTTGTAAACTTCAATGTCGAAAACCGTGTTCGATCCATTGTTTACATCAGCTGCATTCATAGAAGATGTGTTGTAATTATCACCGAAGCCTCCATGTTACCATCAAGCCTATATACTCCTTTCTGGTAGACAGCAGTGTTAAATTTCAACAAATCGTGTCTACCGCATCCAAAAATTGGACCGCATCCTCTGTTCGAGTATAAAGCACGATCTACTTGTTTAACGGGGAATTTGTTTTGTTTTGCTTTGCCCGAAACAACAAGTTGATATAGAAATGCTTCAGAATCAGTCACTTCAGATTCGTTACTTTTCCATGACTGACTTGCATAGCCGCCGTAAATAGAATTGTGGTCATTGTAGACCACGGTGACCGTCGGTCCTTGGTTGTCGCACTTGTCGTGAAAGGCCTGTGCTGTCCCTCCGTCTTTTGTCAAGCTGAATATCAGCTCAAAATTTCTTTTTCCTTTCCCGATCCATATTTCAAATTGTTTCTTATGTTCTTTAGTCAATCTACTCGCCATTTTACGGTCTTCCTTTTAAATCAGATATTCTAAAAATATACAAAACTTATTTCATCATGTTCGGTGAATTATCAAATATAATTAAATTGCAGATGTTTTTAAACTTAGTGTTCGCAAAGACATAAGATTCTACGTGTGTAGATAATGCATCTGTATTATTATATAATAAAAACATTATATGGACAGAAACAAATATATTTGTTCTGAATAATCATAACAACCTAATCTATTACTAGTTTGAAACATAACAGGAGATCGGCAATGAGTATTTGTCTTGACATTTGTTGGGAAAACAGACATTTTAAATCATGGTTCATACAGAGGTTGTAAAAAAAAATTCAAGGACTTTTCAAGGACTTTTCAAGGACTTACCAGGTATTTTCAAGGACTTTTCTTGGCGGCAGGAACTTCACTTTGTAGTTGTTTTATATATTATAATTCACTTATAGGTGTATCTTTTAATTCAAATTCTTAATACAACTTTATGTTATTTACAGTCAGCAGCTAATAAGTGGTCAAAAGATTGCCTTTCAAATAACTTGGCAAAACTATTACCCTAGACACATTGTGTGTGTGATTTACATTTACTCAACATGGACTTTTAATTCTTGGGTATTATCATTCAAAGTCAGAAATCTATTTCGAGCTGTTCTCAGCTATCAAATGTACAAAAAAGCTACACATCATTGTAACAGATTTTCACCAAGTCTTTGGTTACATACTTAGTCCTGTTCATATACAAAACATTTGTAATAAACTAAAGAAAACACTATATCTCAATGTAACCAAGTGTCATACAATTAATAAACAAGACACTTCAAAATAAACTAGCAACAATCCTTCAAGTTATCAGTTATAACTTTTTAAGAGAATCCACACCATTTTTTATTTTTTCTTCCAATTCAATAACCTGCTGTTGTTTTTCCTTCATTACTCTCCGCATTGCATTCGCTTGACTTACAAAGTCAATTTTACCAGTACTTTCAGCCTTTTCATACAATTTTTCAGATAACATTACTAGTTCACTGATACTGGACTCAAGTTTTTGCTTTTTCGATCTATACTCTTCTATTTCATTTAACTGCCTTTTTCTAGTGTTTAAAGATTCTTGACTTTTTTTCTTTTTTCTTTCATTTTCAAGGTAAGTTTCATACTTCTGGCGAGCTGATCTTGCTTCTTTCAGCATTGGTTCAGTAACAGGCACATTAAGTATGCCACCAACACTGCTAACATAGTCACAAATGATACGTTGTGCAATTAGGCTCTGGTGTTTTAGGTTTTCTACCTCAACTTCCTTATTCACACTAAATCCTCTTTCTACTGCTGCTTGTCCATGCGACAACAAAAGCAAGACTTTCACAAGTTCATAGAGCTTAACAAACTGTGTGCTTGACATAACATCTCTGAAAAATTCATCAACTGACTGTTGATTTTTATTGAACTCTTCAAACTTATCTCTTCCAATGACTGGAATACTGTCCAGAAATGAACTGTACTCTTGAACCATATCGTCACATTCATTTTCTTTCACCTGTTTCGTCTTCAACAGTTCTGCGAGTAGACGTCTAAATTTAACCTTACACAAATCAGGGGTTTTCGACATGTTGACTGGATTTAAACATGACAAATGTCGCACTAAAGCATATGCAACAGGGGCTTTGGTTAATAGTTTTTTTACTATCTCTACCAAACAATCTCTGGCAGACATTTTTACTTCCATTTTTTGCCGATCACTTACACTGGACTCTGAGAGAGATTTACCGGCAGAAAACCCCATGTCAACAGCTTTATAATTACAATATAAAGACTTATCACTCACATCTGTTTTGGCAAGTTTACTGTCAGATTTTTCAATTTTATCCTTCAGCATAAACAAACTCATTAAAGACCTTAACAAAGCACAGAGATCATCACCTAAAAAGCATATCATGGGCCGGTTGGTTTGGTAGGATATGAGGAAAGGTTGAAGTTTTAAAGCAATGAACTTAAAAAAATGTAGCTTTGTCAAAATAAGGGCATCTTTACAATGCTCTTTCACTGTATCAAATGACTTGTTTCCAGGGTGTGGGAGTTTCTTTTCTTCAACAGCCTTAATGTACTTGTTTACATTAGGTAGGATCTGAATTGCCCGTTCAACAACTGGGACATTTTCAAGCCACCTATGCTGTACAAACTTAAGAGGAAGTGTGGTAGAGCCTGTGATTTCAAAAAAGTCATCCCTTCTGGCTGGCGAATCTTTGAACAAATAGAACAATGCTCCCAGAAAGTCACCAATATTCCAACCAGACTTGGAAAACCCCGCTTTGAAACTGTTGTGGACAATATGTAAGCCACAGGAACCAATGTTCAACACGGTAGACCCAAACTCGTCTTGAAGTTTTCTCTGGATTATATCGAAAAACTTCCAATTTACATTTGGGCCATCCATCCCAATCTGTAGAAGTTTAGATTTGTCCAAACCACCGAGGCCTGCAATGAAGTGTTTTACCATATCCTCGCCCTTGGCATGCCCTGTAAAACAGAAACAAATATGTTTAAACAATATTGATAACTCCAAATCAATTATGTATCAGAAAAAGACAAGGGATTTGACATATTCAAGCATAAATCTGACAAAAAGTTCAGAGACTCTTAAGAGTTATGCCAAGAAGAGAGTTATATTTTGTAAACACCCAATTTCTCATGCAATGAGAACTTGTCGAAAAATGGTCTTTCTTGGTCACTATCACAGTAAGCTGTATCATACTAACACTGTTTAAATCAGACTATATAACAGTAGTTATAAAAAGCCGCATAGCAGAAATTTCTTTTAAAGGTGTTTATTCTAATATATACTAAAAAAGGCATGCACATTTTTTAATTACAAAGAAATTGTAAGATATAAATTACCAAGAAATTGTGAGCTGTAATAACGGGTTTCAATCTTGTTTAACTCGTTGTCCCAGAATCGGATGATGATGTCCATTTGTTTCTCTTGCATTTTCTTATTGAGGGATTCATCAAAAATTACCACATAGGCCCCAGTAATATGACTATTCAGAAGATTTTTCAGATAATCAGCGATACCAAAAACGGCCAAATACGCTGCTTTTCTTTCTCCGCAACGAAATTGAGTTGCAACTTTGCTATCAGGAAACATTTCCTTAAATAGTTTGTCAGTATTTTCAGAAGATTTGTAAGACTGATGTGTTGCTATAAGTCTCAGAGTCCACAGAATTTCCGCTCTTAACACAGTATCCTTTACAACAAAGTCTGTCAATGCAGTGGTATGACAGGGCACCAAGGGTTGGGTGGGGGGTGGTGTGCAAAGTTCATTATTATTTGCATCTTTTGGGGTTGATAGAGCCTGAGATGAACCGCATGGCTTCTGGGCAAAAAACGATTTTATACTCTCATTGTCATTTCTCACGACTGCTCTGTTCTTGTGCTTTTCGCTTTTCATGTGCGATTTTAGTGCACTCTCACCCATAGTTCCAATGTCAATCAGTTTGTCACACAGGCAACAAAGGCATTTCTTTCGATCGCCCTTTACTTCTTTCAGCCAAGGCTTGTACGCCTCCTGAGACAGCCATTTGGAAGAAAATATACACTTATTTTTGCTCATTTTAAAGTTTCAAGTTTATTCATAACTAAAAACTAAATCCGTTGTTTTTCGCGCAAAAAAAAAATCATCGTGAAAATTGCAAAAGCCACTATTTCCCGTACTATTGCGTACCGGTACTGTACCATACGAAAGTGACTGTCAACTCGTCTGCTGCACCGATAAACATACCAAAACCTTCAAAATATTTTTTTTTCCTAATTTTAAATGATATGATCTTCGATATTTCAGTCATTTACCAAGGACTTCGTAAAAAAAGGTGCTGAAATTGAAAAATTCAAGGACTTTTTAAGGACTTTTTTTCACTGTCAGAATTAAGGACTTTTCAAGGACTGGACACAAAATTCAAGGACTTTTCATCCCCTGTGCGAACCCTGTAAATAACCTTCTGTTTTCAAAAATGCCTTAGGCCATGCCAAATTGGAATTCTGTTAAGCGTCAACTCAAGTTTGACAAACCTAGGTACCTATTCACAAAATCACACAAACCGAAAACGAAAACACAAATGTTTTACGACAAAAACAATGCATTATTTGTATATTTAAAAAACAAAATGCATCCTAATATGTAACAATGGTCTGAATTACTTACTTTGACTACTTTTAGCATGACTTAAAACATGTGGTGTAATATAAAATGTGTTTTCACGTTAACTATGTATTGTATTAATGACACAACTATGAAAATATTGTCACAATATATTTTTTGTAAGTAAGAAGTAATTGAGAAGTAAATAAATTGTAATAAGAATACTATACAATGTGAACTATTACTGTCCATGTATATGGACAGTACATGGTTTACTCAAATTTGTTTTTTTTCGGCGTAAGCTGTCTCAGCTGGGTTTTGACCTACATTTCTATATAATGACGTCTGTCTGGGATTTCAGCAATCCGCCGTTCTATTGGATGATTTCATAACCACTGAAAATGACGTGTGGGGAAACAAGAG
>Ga0224511_10004178_pt1 | contig 10800 bp, 5 predicted proteins | sample SF_May12_sed_USG_2_FD_169988 | JGI IMG/M metagenome (GOLD analysis project Ga0224511, IMG submission 169988) | Sediment microbial communities from San Francisco Bay, California, United States - SF_May12_sed_USGS_8_1 | ecosystem: Environmental > Aquatic > Marine > Sediment | place: USA... | reverse complement strand
TTAGTTGAGATTATTATTTAAATTTTTGGATTTTTTTTTCTAATTTTAGAACAAGACATGCAAGTACGTCCGTGAATGAAAAGATGAAATTCATTGACATATTAACCACATGTACATACTAAATATAGCACGCATGTGCTATTGTAACTTAATAAATAGATGTAACGCATAAAATGTGCTGTGGCGATTTGTTACATAAACTTAAGGTAAAATGCTATATACATATTTTATACAATATAACAACACTTGAATTAACTCAAGTTCTACATAAAAAGTATTATAAAAGTATTTTAAGAATGTTAGGCGTTCACGTTTCCTTTTTCCCTGCCTTTATTAAATCCTATTTTGCGTGCACTGGCTTGATAGCTATATTGTTAAGTTAACCTTATTTTTTTCTCAGGCAGTGTAACGCGTTCTTTCCATAAAAACATTTGCGTTTTTGTGTTTTTCGTCTGCACCATTCACCTAAAAGTTTGCATTCCTCGGTGTCATATTACCATCATGCTCTGGGGATAGAATTACTTCAAAGCAGGACAATTTCACTAAAACTCAACTATTACGCCTTTCGTGAATAGCTGTTGTATGAAATGTTTTGAACTTAGTAAGAAATGAAGAATCCGGTTAAATCTCTCTCGGAACAATCGTATCCCTCGGGTTTATTGTAGGGTTCGGTTTAAAGCCATCAGACCCTACTAAAATAGATATTTTGTTTCATTTTGGTCGCACCACTTTCACCACATGACCTTCACGGAACACTAGATCCTCTGCACAAACGATGGCGGCACTGTTATATAGTTCAGTGTCAAGTGTCTGTAATACTTTAAAGAGTCAGCCATTGTGGCCTTCTAGAACTGTAGACACATGCAGGAGACCAGTAAGGTGTCTGGGATACTTTCTAGAACATGCACATGTATAAGGGTTTAATAGAAATAATTACATGATGTGTGGTTTATTTAAGACCAAAATGTTTTATTTTGAGAATTTTTAAGAAACAGTCTGTTAAAGGGACTCCACTGAGGTCTAGTGGTGTTACACACTTAAAAAGAAATTTTCGAAAACCTGCTTTTTCTTGTTGTCGACAATCAATCTTTTTGTGATATCTAAATATGTCTTTTATCGATTGGCAATTTTTAATGTTAAACTTGTCTTATATAGCGCTTTTCCCTGTTCAACAGATATATTCCAGTTTTAAACCGAGTTGCCAAATCGATAGAGAACATATTAATGTGCCACAAAAAAGTTTTGATACACTTAATACGTCGGTAACAAGAACATATAGATTGTTGAAAAATTTCGTGTGTTAAACGACCGAGCCTCAGTGGAGTCCCTTTAACCCTGTAACATCTACATTTGTATTTTTTTCAGAAAGTTTTTCTTATTAATAAATTTTAAAGATATAGAAAATGGCTACATTATTAGATTTAAATGACAGGTAAATACGTACATACGTAATGTACTGACGTAATGGGTTTACCAGTTTATTACCACTTCCTTTTTAATAACTGTTTTGTACTTTCTTTTTGTGCTTTCGATAATTACTTTGTAAAAAAAATACTAAAAAGACGAAATTGTGCCATCTGAAAAATTTCATTCACTGATTTAACATGTTAACAAATACAATCCTGGTAATTTAATTCAGGGCTACCATATAAATGAAGAACCTTCATGAATCTTCAATGATTTATATTAATATTAAATGCTCACAGCGGAAAACCCAAAACAACCTGGTTTAATATCTCTTGCAAACACTCAAAACATTATAAACAATCTCCAATACTTTTAGCTTTACACTATTAAACAGAAAGCTTTGAGTCTAGAATAGTTTATTGAAACCACAACAACAACAAAAAGTCTAATGACAGTACGGCCTTTCTATATTATAACTTAAATGTTAGTTCTTGATAATTAACCATTCATTCAAAACATAGCAGAACTCTTACATTGAGCATATCACTAGATTTTTATGCAGCATATTTATTACGTTTACTATATTGTTATTTCTCATTAAATAACAATTGTCAAGTCTATGTGTCTGGCATACATGTATTAATATAAGTCCTGAAGAATATCAAAGAATGTATGCTTACATTGTAGATAGGGAATTAAAAACAGATATGTTATCATTAACAAATGATTAGAAGACTTGTATTCACAACACCTATCAATTGCCTGTTTCAAGGTATTAACACAAACACTATAAACTTAGAACAATACTGAATACTATTTTACTGTCAGAAGATGGACAGAGATCTCTGATAACATGAATAATAGTATATCCCTAGATGTCAAAACAAGTGCGAAGCTTCTACTTATATGGGAATTATTTTACAGGTAAGCTTTGACAAGAAGGGCATACAAGCAATACAAACAGGAAAAAAATACACTAACCATTTGCTTTGCCATGAAAGTCAACAAAATCAACATACTACATTTATATAATGCTTGGTACAAAATATTTAATGAAGTAATAATATTGTACATAATTGACAATAAATATAAAATGTGCAATAATGTTCAATAGTACAACAATTCATACCATTAACATGAAGATCAATACAATATGAGTGAAATAATTACTTAACATTGCACGAATATTCACAAATTTACTTAGATCAAATTGTCAATCTTTTTCATTAACTTTCCTATTTCAATGACCATTATGTCTATTTAACATTATTTCCTTTCAAATGACAATAAGCACTGTCTACATCACCTTTTCAATTCAATTGATCTCCATGATCGTCAATCTATCTACAACTTGTTCACAGTTTTGTCCTGTGTCAACATGATTTGTCCAAACAACAAATTCATTCATTTAAATAACTGTTTTATTGTATTTTATTATTGTTTGTCCTACCGAATGTACCTTTCTCTACTTCTTTAAACACCATTTGCATTCTTTTAGTTTCCGACTTAACAACAATGTATTTCTCACTTCATGAAATCGACTGTTTCTCTCTTTTTTGTCCACTTTCTTTATCTTCCTCAAACTGTTTTTCAGCAACCAGTCCAGTGTTGAAAATACAGAGGCCAGCCACCTGGTCTTCTAGACTGGTTGTCACTGGTTGCCTATACTGCTAGCAACATCAGACTGGTTCTCAAGAGTAGTTTTATCATCTGAAGGTCGTGTTTCTATATCGGGCACATTCTTAACCAAACTTGACCGATTTTCCAGACTGTTTGCTAAGTCAGACTGGTTCTCAAGCACAGTAGACTGGTCGGGGTTGTTCACATCAGGTTCACCAGCTTCCAGACTGGTTGCCATGTCCGACTGGTTTTCATTCCCTTGCATCATGAGTTTCTCAAAAGCCTCTGACATGTCAGCTGGGCGCTTAATTAAGGCCTGGAAATAAACAGATATATGCAACAACATATCTTTCAGAACAAGGCCTGTAAACATATGTATTTCATTTTAAAATCATCATCTAACATGTGTTCTTAAGATATTGATTACACAGTTTTCATTTAGTGTTAAACATAAAACAACCAAAATTAATAGTCAAACTTAAAACTGTCAAACTATACCTTTAAACGAGTATTATGTCTGCCTTTGTTGGTTAGATAGTTATTTCAACAAGAGTCCTCGATTTGAAGCTACCCACCGTGATCAGTAAAGGAGCATCTCCCGCCTGCAGCGTGGCGTCAACCAGGGAGAACATGGTCACTCCCTGTCTAACGTCTGGTTCCCCGTCTACGCCCTCCCACACCAGCACCAAGCCGGGAACCTTCCGGTCACGACGGAATATCACTTCCTTCAATGGCAGTTGCTGTGGACAAGATACATCATTGTAAATCAGCCTAAATTGCTAAGGATTATAAAAGATTTAAAAAATATGTTTAATACTTTATCTTAATGCCAACCAATGGATCTACCCATTTTATTTACCTTATGTTTAACTACATTGTGTATATTACCATTTGAGCTGAATAGTGTGGCATTCGGTGAAAAAGAAGGGCAAGCGTAGGGCTCAATTTCAGAGGGGAAAAGGGCTCTGGTACAAAATGTAGTTAAAAGAAGGAAAATGGGGAAAATAGTTTTTGCAACTATCATCTTAACACAATGAGAACATACATCACAGTAGACCCGTTTGGTGACGCCCAGCCTCAGTATGAAGACATCGAAGGCCTTCTCCATCACGTTCATCACCATGCCTTTCTCCTCCAGGGGACCGGCCGTCTGTAACACATAACACCGTGACGTCTGCTTTGTTGTACTGAGAGTAATCCTATAAGTACTCGGCAATACCTAGCTTTCGCATACACATATATTTTATTAAAAGTGAATATCCCAGAATAACGAGTACAAAAAGTGAATATAATCACGTGACTATTTGGAAATGCCCTGCTCCACATACACAAAAGGTTAAACTCAAAACAGAGTATAACTACATGGACAAAAACATAAGCTACTCTCAATAGCATTACAAAAAATGCAAAATTGTTAAAAACAAATTTAGTCAAGTTATTGCTTATTAAGAGAAAAATATATGATCTAATTAACACTAGCAATTTATTTACTATCAATAATTATTGGGCAAAATCACATAATTATACAACCAACAACCAGGAAAAGAAAAAATATAACTTCCATTAATAACAGCTTAAAACCTTTACATGTCCTAATGTTGACCTTAACACATATAGAGAAGAAGAGATCGCTGCTCAGGTCGCTGACACGTTTGGCGGAAGACTTCTTGTCATTGGCGTTCTCTGCTATCTGTTGAAGTTCTTCAGCACAATAGTCTAAAGTGGAAACATACTCATAAGATGGACATTCATGCAAGGTCAATAGTAAGCTTCAAAGTATCAGGGATTTATTTGTAGACAATGTGTTCTGTTAGAATTGTAAATGACGAAATACTTTCTACACTATCAAGCCTTTAAACCTTGTGGTCAAACCGTTCAGACTGGGTTGAAAACTAAGGTCTACTTTGCGACACGGATGACATGTTTTTATGCTTTTTGGCCAGGCTTTCGAGTCAGTTGATTAAGCATTTGAGCCAAATAAGCAAGCCTTATGGTCTACTGCGCAAGTCCAAGGGCCTATTGCATAAGCCTTTAAGCTTATTGTCCTAGTACTTGGGCCTCTTGACCAAGCATTATAGCGATGATGTCGCGTATCGACGTATGGCGCTAGTGAGGTCTTACCTAAAGAAGCGGCCAGCAGCCTGTGCACGATGACGTTGGGGTATCGCCGTATGGGGCAAGTGAGGTCTTACCGAGAGAAGCGGCCAACAGCCTGTTCACGATGACGTCGGGGTATCGCCGTATGGGGCTGGTGAGGTCTTACCTAGAGAAGCGGCCAGCAGCCTGTGCACGATGGGGTCGGGACATCCCCGTATGAGGCTGGTGAGGTCTAAACTAGAGAAGCGGCCAGAGCTTGTGCACGATGACTTCGGGATATCGCTGTATGAGGCTGGTTAGGCCTTACCTAGAGAAACGGCCAGCAGTCTGTGCACGATGATTTCGGGGTATCGCCGTATGGGGTTGGTGAAGTCTTACCTAGAGAAGCGGCCATCAGTCTGTGCACGATGACTTCGGGGTATCGTTGTATGGGGCTGGTGAAGTCTTACCTAGAGAAGCGACCAGCAGTCTGTGCACGATGACGTCGGGGTATCACCGCATGGGGCTGGTGAAGTCTTACCTAGAGAAGCGGCAAGCAGCCTGCGCATGATGGCATCGGGTATCACCGTATGGGGCTGGTGAAGTCTCACCTAGAGAAGCGGCCAGCAGTCTGTGCACGTTGTCGTCGGGGTATCGCCGTATGGGGCTAATGAAGACTTACCTAAAGAAGCAGATAGCAGTCTGTGCACGATGATGTCGGAGTATGGGCGTATGGTCTTGTGAAGTCTTACCTAGAGAAGCGGCCATCAGTCTGTGCACGATGACTTCGGGGTATCGTCGTATGGGGCTGGTGAAGTCTTACCTAGAGAAGCGACCAGCAGTCTGTGCACGATGACATCGGGGTATCGCCGTATGGGGCTGGTGAAGTTTTACATAGAGAAGCGGCCAGCAGCCTGTGCACGATGGGGTCGGGACATCCCCGTATGAGGCTGGTGAGGTCTAAACTAGAGAAGCGGCCAGCAGCTTGTGCACGATGACTTCGGGATATCGCTGTATGAGGCTGGTTAGGCCTTACCTAGAGAAACGGCCAGCAGCCTGTGCACGATGATTTCGGGGTATCGCCGTATGGGGTTGGTGAAGTCTTACCTAGAGAAGCGGCCATCAGTCTGTGCACGATGACTTCGGGGTATCGCCGTATGGGGCTAATGAAGACTTACCTAGAGAAGCGGCCATCAGTCTGTGCACGATGACGTCAGGGTATCGCCGTATGGGGCTAATGAAGACTTACCTAAAGAAGCAGCCAGCAGTCTGTGCACGATGATGTCGGAGTATGGCCGTATGGGGCTGGTGAAGTCTTCCCTAGAGAAGCGGCCAGCAGCCTGTGAACGATGACATCGGGGTATCGCCGCATGGGGCTAGTAAGGTCTTACCTAGAGAAGCGGCCAGCAGCCTGTGCACGATGACGTCGGGGTATCACAGCATGGGGCTGGTGAAGTCTTACCTAGAGAAGCGGCCAGCAGCCTGTGCACGATGACGTCCGGGTATCCCCGTGTGAGGCTGGTGAGGTCTTACCTAAAAATGCGGCCAGTTGCCTGTGTACGATCACGTCGGGGTATCGCTGTATGAGGCTGGTGAGGTCTTACCTGAAAAAGCGGCCAGCAGTCTGTGCACGATGACGTCGGGATATCGCCGTATGGGGCTGGTGAAGTCTTACATAGAGAAGCGGCTAGCAGCCTGTGCACGATGACATCGGGGTATCGCCGTATGGGGCTGGTGAAGTCTTACATAGAGAAGCGGCCAGCAGCCTGTGCACGATGACGTATGGGTATCGTCGTATGGGGCTAGTGAGGTCTTACCTAGAGAAGCAGCCAGCAGTCTGTGCACGATGACATCGGGGTATCGCCGTATGGGGCTTGTGAAGTCTTACCTAGAGAAGCGGCCAGCAGCCTGTGAACGATGACATCGGGGTATCGCCGTATCGGGCTGGTGAAGTCTTACCTAGAGAAGCGGCCAGCAGCCAGTGCACGATGACGTCGGGATATCGCCGTATGGGGCTGGTAAAGTGGGTGTACAGCGGCACGTGGAGGGCGTAGTGACGGTACTGCTCCTCGTCATCCAGGCACCCCGTACAGAAATACTTGGCCATCTGAGGGTCACAATGTAGCCAGGTTAACTTTCATATATCAGTGATAGTTTTTAGTCACACAGACAAGCTTTTTCCACACCAAACAGTTTGGATTATTGAGTGGAAGGTTTAGAAATCTCTTCTTTTTCAAAGCAAAAACCAAACCTATGCTTACGTTTGTTTAATATTTAACAATTAGCAATGCGAAATTGATGACCAGTATACTGGAAACTTAAATAACACATAAATTATATATAACAATTAAGTCAGGCTTAAACAGAATTAAACATCTTTGCCTTTAACCAACAGCCCTACAAAATGACAGAATACATTAAAACAAGCAAACTGTCTCTACAATTACATGTATATTCTTAGATTTCACTTGTTTAATGTTCTCCCTGCATGGGTTTGGAGCAGAGAGCCATAAGGACCTGTATCCGGCCCAGAGAGTACTCATCATCCCCCGTGTAGTTCAGCAGGGATTGCTGTAAACATAGCATCATACAGGATCCATTATAACACACACATTAGCAGGGATTGCTGTAAACATAGCATCACACAAGATCCATTATAACGCACACTTTAGCAGGGATTGCTGTAAACATAGCATCACACAAGATCCATTATAACGTACACTTAAGCAGGGACTGCTGTAACTTAGCATCACACCAGATGCATTATAACACACACTTCAGCAGGGATTGCTGTAAACATAGCATCACACAAGATTCTTTATAACGCACGCTATAGTAGGAAAGACTGTAGACATAGAATCACACAGGATTCATTATAATGCACACCTCAGCAAGGAATTGCTGTAACATAGCCTCACACCAGATCCATTATAACGTACACTTAAGCAGGGATTGCTGTCAACATAGCATCACACAAGATCCATTATAACGCACACTTTAGCAGGGATTGCTGTAACATAGCATCACACCAGGTCCTTTATAACACACACTTCAGCAGGGATTGCTGTAACATAGCATCACACAAGATCCATTATAACACACACTTCAGCCGGGATTGCTGTAACATAGCATCACACCAGATCCATTAAAACGCACTCTTTAGCATGGATTGCTGTCAACATAGCATCACACAAGATCCTTTATAACGCACACTTTAGCAGGGATTGCTGTAACATAGCATCACACCAGATCCTTTATAACACACACTTCAGCAGGGATTGCTGTAACATAGCATCGCACCAAATCCTTTATAACACACACTTCAGCAGGGATTGCTGTAACATAGCATCACACCAGATCCATTATAACAATCACACTTCAGCAGGGATTGCTGTAACATAGCATCACACCAGATCCATTATAACGTACACTTAAGAAGGAATTGATGTCAACATAGCATCACACCAGATCCTTTATAACACACACTTCAGCAGGGATTGCTGTAACATAGCCTCACACCAAATCCATTATAACACACACTTCAGCAGGGATTGCTGTAACATAGCATCACACCAGATCCATTATAACGTACACTTAAGCAGGGATTGCTGTCAACATAGCATCACACAAGTTCCATTATAACGCACACTTTAGCAGGGATTGATGTAACATAGCATCACACCAGATCCTTTATAACACACACTTCAGCAGGGATTGCTTTAACATAGCATCACACCAGATCCATTAAAACACAAACTTCAGCAGGGATTGCTGTAACATAGCATCACACCAGATCCATTATAACGCACACTTTAGCATGGATTGCTGTCAACATAGCATCACACAAGATCCATTATAACGCACACTTTAGCAGGGATTGCTGTAACATAGCATCACACCAGATCCTTTATAACACACACTTCAGCAGGGATTGCTGTAACATAGCATCACACCAGATCTATTATAACACACACTTTAGCAGGGATTGCTGTAACATAGCATCACACCAGATCCATTATAACACACACTTCAGCAGGGATTGCTGTAACATAGCATCACACCAGATGCATTATAACGTACACTTAAGAAGGGATTGATGTCAACATAGCATCACACAATATTAATAATAACACACACTTCAGCAGGGATTGCTGTAAACATAGCATCACACAATATCCATTATAACACACACTTCAGCAGGGATTGTTGAAGACATAGCATCACACAAGATTCATTATAATGCACACTTTAGCAGGGATTGTTGAAGACATACATGTAGCATCACACAGGATCCATAATAACACACATTCACCACAGATTGCTGTCAACATAGCATCAGACAAGATCTACTACTATACAATAGTATTACAATAATGCACATTTCAGCAGGGATTTCTGTAAACATCGCATCACACAGGATATTTGATAACAAACACTTTAGTGGAGCTTACTGTAAACATAAATAAATACATACATTGAATCAATTTGTGTGAAGAATGTTATGTTTAGTGTTGACCTTACACTTTTCTGTCGAGCATTGTGAACCATTGTACACAACAAGTAAAAAATGTATCATGAATTTCTTGTTACACGTACATGTATATGCATTATTGACTTGTGACCCCTAGGGAGGGGTCATTTGTAGAGCCCCTTTCTATATATTTTCCACGCCAAATGACTTTCTAATGCATCCATTCAGAATCATTTGAAAAAATTTTTATAATTGGGGCCACCAAATATCATTTCTGTTTTGATTGGTCACATTTGATGTTTAACATTTAAATGCTGCAAGTCCATGGACAACTCATGTCACTGGAGAACGCACAAATACTGGTCACAATAGTTCTCCCTGTGTATAGGTATTAAAGGTACCTGCCGCATCCCTACACACCAGTTCCTTCTAGTGCCTACCTGGAACGCTCCTGCACTGCTGGTGTCCAGGTGGATCCCCATAGAACTACACAGGTCTTTCTGTAACCCAGACGATATGCAACTTGGTATAGTTTTATCAAAACAAAATTTAATCAAACATGCATAATTTGAATTCTGCATTATTTCAAACCTAATATTTGGTCCTGAAAGCAACATGTTAAAAAATATTGACTATCTGTAACAACAAAACATTGCGTTATACACCATGGCTATTAACATTTCAAAAGGTGAGATTGACATACTTTGATTAAAAATATATTAGAGGTCACATATTTTAAATTCAAATATGGATAACTTGTTCCAAATCAAGCAAAAACAGATTAATGAAAACATTAACTGCTCCCATACCAGCTGGTCAAGCATCTTGTCCGAGGGTGGAGGATGTCGTCGTAGTAACGCCTTGTCCGGGAACTTTCGGTTGATCCGGTGGGCCACCGCCATGTTGGCCAGCAACATGAACTCCTCAACCAGTCTGAAATGGCATATGCAAAATAAGTCTGAAATGGCATATTATGTGTAACCAGTCTGAATTGGCATACGCTGCGTAACCAGACTAAAATGGCATACGCTAAACGATTCTGAAATAAAATAAAACAAGTGTTAACTAGAGTTCCGCATGTCGGAGCATTATACGCCCGAAGGATGAGCCATTCAATAAATTATTGGTGAAAACTTTACTTGAGTTTAACCTCTGCATTCATATGTTCATCTACTGACCGTGACCAGTCTTCCTACCAAGTACAATGACTGCCACTCATAAACGTT
>Ga0224511_10004177_pt1 | contig 10802 bp, 7 predicted proteins | sample SF_May12_sed_USG_2_FD_169988 | JGI IMG/M metagenome (GOLD analysis project Ga0224511, IMG submission 169988) | Sediment microbial communities from San Francisco Bay, California, United States - SF_May12_sed_USGS_8_1 | ecosystem: Environmental > Aquatic > Marine > Sediment | place: USA... | reverse complement strand
GATAGTGACTCAGAGACCGGTAGTGACTCAGAGACCGGTAGTGACTCAGAGACCGGTAGTGACTCAGAGACCGGTAGTCACTAGACCCCCTCTCACTCATCCGCCAGCAATAACAAGGCCTCTAGTCACCCGGCGACCCATCACACCAAGGCCACAACCGACAGTGAGACCAGAAGAGAAAATGCCAAACTTATGCAAGATGAAGTTCGATGATGTTGTTATATTGGAAGACGGTGGCTTTTATATCTTCAAGAGTAAATGGATCTATAAACTTAACAGAGCTAACAGTGGGGTGAGTGAGAGTCAGCGGTAACTAGTATTTCTAGACGTGGGCGTGATCAGGAGCAGCCTTGCCAATCTCATGTGGATGCCCTCCACTTTTTGGTGGAGTTGCCTTCTCTCCTTATTTACTCTGGAACTGTTATCACCTTTTAGCTATGTACACGATCACCAGCATCTGAATTATTCTTTATGATATCAATTGTGGATAACCTTACATGAGAAATACCTCAAACTTAAGGGCTAGTATACCCTTAAGTAACACAAAACTCTTTTTCAGTTTAGGGACAATTACAATCGCATGTTTGTTCCATGATTGGCCATTTCTGCAGGTGGAACAAGGCTGGCCCCAGAGAGCCTCATCTATCTACCCAAGGTTTCCAGTAAATCCATACGCAGTCACATATAGCTACAAAACTCAACGCCTCTACGCGTTCAAAGGTGGGCCTTCATAACATGGAGTTATCCTCCCACTCTAGGATTTATGTACCAAAGTCCATATGATTAAAAACCGATATATGTAAACTTAGCGCTGGGACGCAAAGAGTGCAAATCTTGGACACTTTGCCTTCCTTGTGATTCAGGGACGGGGCCTGTATCATGGCGCTCACTGAAAATACAACAATTTGCATCACATCTTAAAATACACAGCCAAAGCAAGTCCTATCAGCTTCAGCTTCAGACATTACATGCAATGTGATGGGCACTTCTGAGACTGAAACTTTGCTTACAGATAAGAGAGTGTGGCGGTACTATAAAAACACTCTTGAGAGAGGTTTCCCACGAAAAATAAATTCTGAAGTTATACCGCCTATAATGACGGCCATAACATGGAGGGATGGCATGATCTATATATTTGCTGTAAGTATGGATTGTGATAAGCTGGCCATGTACACTATATTTCACCCTCAAAACGCTTCTAATGGATAAGTTGCTAGATATAAACGATAGACACATGTAGGAGATGTCTATGATCTGAAAATGTTGATGGCTGGGATTGCGTATGTCTAAGGTGGCTAGTCGATCGATAGCTTATTGTGGAGTAGCCAGGGACCGGTGGCAGGGATGTGGCCGGGATGGGCAGAGGGAAACTTCCTTCTCTCCACCCCAGAGGGGGAGTATAACAACTTCAAAACCCCCACCCCCTGCATACCGGTAAGCCAAGTCACCTGGATAACTGTGAATAGTCTGAGTATTTGAATTTGTGTCCCCATAATCATCTACCGCCATTACCATGTGCTATAAATTTCTCTTGATGACTTGCTACCCTCGGTCTTCTCTGCAGGGTCGGCATGTGTTCCAGTATAGAGAGGTTACCTCTTCTCTAGAACGCGTGGGACCTCTTCGAGAGACGCCCCAGTTTCAGCGTGCTCCGTTTAGTGCGGAGGCTGCAGTGTGGGATTGGAGAATTGGACATCAAGGCACATACTTCTTCAGAGGTCGAAAGTAAGTTTGGCACTCAGACCTAATCATGTCCGGTCACTGTTTTGAGATTTGCTTCTGTCTGTTCACCAGAACACCTGACATATGCTTCTTATTGTCTTGTTCTGTTGGGCTGTCATCTTGCCTAATGAACCTCGCAATCTTCATGGATCCTGAGCGTGCAACTATGTCACAACTCGCAACCACATTCTTGCTAAAAGACCTTGACTGAGGCTTAACCCAAAATAACATTGAACGACTTATTGTTGTAATGTGAAAGTTTTAATCGCTTCTATCGCTCTGAAACAGCAAGTTACGAGGGCAAGCAGAATATTTGTAGAGAAAGGCTTTCCTGTCCTTTTTGTCTTATGGGAGATACCCAGAACAAGTAAACTACTAAACACATATGCCAGCATTGAAATATGAAGCGATTACGTCGCTGTTTTCTACCACCTAATCACAGCTCTTTGAAAGCTAGTAGCCTTGAAACCCATCGGAGAGCGCTTGGGCTAACGCGGTGTTAGTTTTGCAAGTGAAATGAAACAGGTAGTAGGATAGCTGCGAAAAGACTTAGGTAGAGTAAAACGTATGAAAAGGTCCCACCACTGATGCAAAGGAATGTCTTCTTTTGTAGCTATTACAAGCTGGCTGATGGCACAGGCCAGATTGAGCAAGGATACCCACATAACAAACATAAAAAATGGCTCAGCTGCATCACCACGGCAAGAGCTAGGCTCAAAGCTTGATCTCGCATGCGCTTTTTATTAAAAATAGTTACACATTTATGTATACATGTATTGTACAGTGACACTGTATTGCTTTATTTCCTCTCAATTTCTAACATAATACAGTAGACAAATCTCTCATAACTGCTTTGATCCTTATTGCTCACCACCGCCTATGAAGATCTGTAGACCCAATCAGATGGGCACTGACCTGAACTAACTACCCACAATCTGATTTCATTCAAGCATATATATCACTACTACTAAAGCATCAGTATCATACCCCAGTTGTTTCCCACAGATAGCGGGATGATAATAAAGCAGCCAGGGATGCTCACTCAGCTATGCATATCATGGGTCAGCGGTGTTAGATATTGACTTTTTAGTTAATGCGTAGTGAGCACAACCAGTGTTTCTAAGACAACTGAGGATAACAGTACTATATCAAGGTAGGACCTATCAATCAAAGTAGGCAGATAGCTATATACTTTTGCAGCACATTCTAAAATATAGGAGCAATAAGTTATCAAGCTCCATCAAGGCTTCATTCACCTCAATCAGCATCATATTTAAACCTACTATTGGATGGCACACATGTTTGTCTGCGTAGAAACTAAAATAAGCTAAAATTCAAGGCAGGATCTATTTCACATGAATCGCATCAGTAAGCCAACGGTATGCTACCAGGCAACGGCATGCTACCAGGACGACCGAATTAAAATATATCCAAGCACATGCACAAATGCATCTTGGCATGATATTTGAAAGGAAAATTTCACTGCAGCATTCAAAATAAGATGTGTTATTTACGTGGAGAGTCAACAGTTCGTTTCCAGGAAGTTCCTTGGTGTGCCCAATAGAGAAGGCAACTAACTCTATGGTTTAGCTGTATCTCTACAAATCACCTGGAAATGTGCTGAGTCAGTCGAGTTGCCATGTATATATACATATACTGAAGTAGGAGTCTGTGTTCCATATGGCAGCACTTAAGTCAGCTAGTGTCATCAAATATTAGGCGCCATTACTTCTGGGCCATATTTCCCCTTGAGCTTAGCTAATCAATACAGAACTGGTTATTGGATACTGTAGTAATGTGAAGCACCCATATGATTGGTTTTATATTGATGCAAAATCAGCAACACTCTCAATGTAGAAAGAGCACCGAGTATCACTAGCAAAAGAGGCTATCTTTAAAAAACCGAGCTCTTCACACGCATTGGAATAAGGTGCCACCCTACCAGTGGTTTGATTTGCTGGTTTCAGAATAACCATAGCCATAACAAGTAGTAACAACTAACAATTTTGAACAATAGCAACCAACGTTTCGAGATATTTTGTCCGATATTCTTTCTATTCAAGCGTGTCTGATAATGCTCTCTCGAACACACAATATGGAGTAAACCCATATTTTATCTCTGGCAGTTAACAATAGATGGTTGTGGAAGACCATTAGTCTCCTGTTGGTGGCCATTTAGCCATTCCATCTATTCTAGACTCTAGGTCAGGATACTGTATAGTCACATGATGCAAATGTAATACACTATCAGCTAATTATTCCCAGAGCAGCGGTTCTCAGCACGATATTAAGTATAACGTAGTAGTAGCCCAGCGCAACACTGCAATCTTATCAACCAGCACTGAGTGGTTGAGCAATGGAATCATGGTGTGTCTGAAATTATTCATTAAACAACTGTAATGTACGTAAATACAAAGTGAGTGTATTTAGGAAACAACAAATAACAATCCAATAGATGTACTACTCTGAAGGGAAAATATCAGGCTTTCCAAGAGGCACTGGAAACTAAACTTTTGACTTAAAACTGTGAATCAGACAAGCAGCTTAACCCGCATCATCGTAGAAACCTTGTGCGCGAAGTAAAACCTTTATTCAAAGACTTGATTACCGAAAAAATCTGTTGGCAATCAGCTTTAACAGATATGCCATTATAGCATCCACTGTAGATTAAACCTTATACTCATGCATGCGAAGGTTCCGATTTCGCAAGACCAATGTGTTTATTATTACATAGCTGTCTGCTGGTATGGATAATATTTTTATATCATTATGCATTTTATAGCTGACTCGTGGATTTATGATGTTTATTAGTAACATCTTTTCCAGATACACTCGACCGAGCGTATAGTATGTTTTAGCACAATCTACCGGTACAGAATGTCGGAACGTTCAACACGAACCAGACTTTTCTTGCAGGAAACCATGGCAGAGGCTAGTGAGCAAGGAGAGAAGAAACAGACAGTTGGTAAACAGTTCCTCAAGTTCTGTAATTTTGGAAATCACAGCAAACAGGAGAAGAAGACGCTGACCGACAAAAATCTCACCAAGATGTTCAAAGATTGTAAAATCTATGGTAAAAGCCTAACTACAACAGACACCGATATAGCCTTCATGAAGGTCAAGGAAAAGGGTAAAAAGTGAGTTAATAAGGACCCAAAAGTACTTAGGACAGAAAAACCCCACCCTAAATAGACCAAGGCCATTATATCTGAAATTACGAGATGCCTTCGTCCCTTAGGACGCTGTTTATATCAATTTAGTATAAAAAGATGGATTTGGCAGAATAATGCCCAATTTCACTAGATTGACGTTTCTGACCGGCATTCAGACCGCATAAGAGATAGTCTGTTTATCAGAGAATGAACACGCTCATGGTGAATCACCAACTGAGTACATGTTGCTGAGTTGCAGTTTTGTGACAACCAGAATTCATGGAGTGATACTCCCCTTGAGTACTGCATAGTGACCATGGCAGCATTTATAGGGCGTACACATGTAGTACAGAATTCCCATGTGAATATTACATTTGCATATGATTAATCAAGATTGGCAGCATATCTGCTTCAGTAGTAAGAACAAATTACTTAGAGTGTAAAACATGCAAATTGAGTCAGCCCGCTGATCAACTAATTTATTTACTGTACATTTTCAGAGAGATCACACTGAAAGAATTCAGGGAGTTACTGAAGGTTGTTGCCCCGAAACATCAAAAAGACAAGCAGCTAGATTCTGTTGAGGCTGCGGTATCAGCAATGATAGAGACTATCAACTCTCAGGATCCTGCTTTACATGGAACCACAGTAAGATATATGCATAGAAAAAAGGCACATAGACGCTGATCATTCCACATAGAGCAAATGAAATGGCACACATGTTGCCAAAGGCTATGCAAGTGTAACAATGGAGGTCAAGACATACGACGTAATCTTTCTGTTATTACCTTCAACTTCAGGATAGGGGGATAGTCGAATCGCTTGAGCGCCTCGTTCGAGATTTGATTGTTTTATTTTACAAGGATAGCTTAAAAGACCAGAAGTCTTTTTTTACATGAGATTGGGAGATCCTGGGTTCACACCCTAGACACACTCAGCTTCCTTGCAGAACTTCTACGACCTACCACTGAGGTTTGCAAAGGTTTTACCTTGGCTTGCAAAATCTTCTAAATAGGTGCCCGCATAGAACATAAAGCATCAAATAGGTACTTCAATAGTGGATAGGATGATACCATGAAAATTCTGTTAACTCTTGGATATAGATTGTGTAAGACTTGCATGTCATTGCGGTGGAACCTTATCTCTGCAGGCTACAGTGAAGGGCGGAGTGGTGGATAGAATGACTGACCATACTCAGTACACAGGGACGCATAAAGAGAGGTTTGACGCAAGTGGACAAGGAAAGGGAATAGCGGGCAGAGAAGAGGTCAATGCAAAAGAAGGCTATGTACAAGGCTACAAAGAGAAAGGCACATACGGTAACAAAGCTGCAGACAAGCAAGAGTGATCCCACTGCTGTGCATCAACCATCAGCAATTTGGGATCATATACACAGACGCTTTACTCGCAAGACATACTTCTTTATATTTGGCTTAGATGACCCATTTACTGTCACACTCAATTAGTCTAGAATCTTGGGTATCAATATCTCTATTCAAGGGGCTATGTCACGTTCGAACATACACATTTTGGGAGTTGTGTTCCCATCCCTAAAGGGAGGCAACTCTGCATTCATTGTAGTGATAGCGAGTGGTCGTTTTCCAAAAAACGAATATCGGTCACGAGCTATGGCCCGAATAGAAAGAAAATGGGATCTAATTACTAAAACTTAGTAACCTAATGATCTTTACTCCCTTATAACATCGGGTAAAACTCAAAACTGAACAAAATATTGGACAGTTGAAGTTATAAGTGCTTGTTCATGGTAGGCTTCAGAATCTGAAAACAAGTAAAGACACTTTTGGCCATGACATAACCCCTTTAAATATCCTTTTGATTTCTGCTTCCAGTTCTTAGAATGTAAACCATTGTTAGGAGAGTAGAGATTGAAACATGATTTTAATGACTATAATGTGTTTTATTTCTTCCATACATGCTTGCATCAGTCTCACATCGCCGAGAATAAACAGTAAAAAGAGAGATGGTGAGTGGAGATGAAAGGACGGGTGCTAAACTTGTGCAGAGTCTTCCATTCGCTTCGCACAAAATATTCAAATATCAACAAAACAAAAAGATAACATCATCGGGCAATATCTGCTCACGAATTCAACATGCATACAAAAGTTATTCTATCTATTTGGCAACATTCTCACAGAATACTAGGAGATGGGATGGAAGAATTGCTTATCGCATCGAGTATAAAAGAGGGCAGTCCACCTGCTCTCGGGGTAAAATGAGTACTGCCAAAAGAGAGTTCATTGTAGCCACGAACTGGAAAAAGGACTAGGAAAGTAATATGTGGTACAATACGTTGCATTGGAGAGTTCATGATTGAGCGGTGGGATGGATAGAGGATGCTGGTGATGAATCAGAATGTTTCGAAATAGAACTAGAGGGAACATTGTCATCCATGGCATGGCATAAGAGAAGAGACCACCATTCACCCATTCTCACAGAGCATTTACACCTGAAAGAAAAAGACACCCGTTATTACATACAGCGGGCATGCCTCTGAGGGGTCATGAGGTGGTAGGTAGGTAGTCGGCGGGCGACCGGAAGGTACAAAGAGTGACCCTAGCTCCTACCTGGTTATCCAGTTACACAAGTTGGCGTACATCTCACGCCTTGAGCTTTCGTAACTCTTTGGTTGCCCACACGGCTAATGTCTTAGTTTTGTTAGTTTTAGACCGTCGTCCGGCCTGCAGTAGGATATTAATAGACTCTTTCTCGCATAGTGGTAAGACCTGCGCTCCAAATGCCATCGCTAAATCTCTGTAACAACAAAGAGAGGATGTTTAACATCTTACTATCCAAAATGAATGTTTACACTAAACTCTACCATGGAGCTACATAGCTTAGTTTTTGGACTGCACCAATCTAAATCTGAACAAAAAAACTGATTAAAAATTAGAGCTTTTAGTGAAAACTAACAACCAAAACAAATGGGTGTGTGCCTCAAAACTAAGACACTGAATGTTGATCAGCTACAGGGACTGATGGGCTCAGTATCAACTCTCAGAGGCACTGATGGTGACACACAGCAACACAAGGTGACCAGAACGGGCAGCAGAGTAAAGCCATGCACACCAGTTAGTCTATCACTGACGTAACACTGAGACGGTATCTAACCGTCCAGCTGACTTCAGATCAATGAATAAGGGGGATTTCACAGCGGGGATGTCAAATGACATGGCACCTGGATTAAAAACGTCATACACCCAACAAATCAATTCAGCCAAAGGAGTATAGTCACTTTAAAGGCTATTTGATCACAAGGACTTCCAGCTTGAGTCATCCTGCGCTGCCTAGGTTCCCTTTTTATTTAATTCCAGTCCATTCCACTATTAACTTTAAGTTTATGGTGGATCGGTTTTGAATTGACCCATCTGTTATGATGAGAATTATCACTGTTTTGACTTCATTTATTCTCTACAGATAACCATTGACGCGTTCAGTTGACTAACCATGGAGCACTCATCTAGCAAGAATCTATTTGGTGATCTCCGCGTATATGACGATTATGCAGGCTACAGGATCATTTCCCTTGCGGTACTGCTACCATATAGCCCAGTCCTAGTGCATGGACTTACCCAATCAGACCACAAGCTGCACATGTGACAGCATCCGATCTGTCTTCGTCCATACCAACGGCTTCCACAAAGCTGATCACAGCTGGAGCGTGCGGTAACAAGAGGTTTATTTCAGCTACAACAAGAGATTGTAGTCATGTGGAAATACCCTTACAGTGCAAGCATCCATGTCTTTTGAAGAAAAACGCTGATGATTACCTGGTTACTTACAGTTAACTGTTCCACCTTCTCCCTTGAGCCCCTGAACGATGCCGGTATAAGCCTCCAGACAGTTCTCCCGCAGGTCATTTAGATAGTCAACCATATCATAATCATTCTAAAAGCAAGGCTATCGGATTGAGAATAAAAAATTAAACCAGATATCGGCGAAACCAACCTGGGATATAGTCCTTATAAGTTTAAGTCAACTAGGGAAAATATATCCTACTCTCACCTTATCCACTTGAAGCATTGAAGCTTGTTGCAGTGTTCGCACTACTATATCAAGGTAGGCTTTAAATTCTGGGCCCATAGCCAGCGCAATATCGCCAAAAACGGATAGGATGCCGGGCTTCACCGATCGGTCCACCTGTTCATCCTATAAAGCAAAACCAGTTAAAATCATTCACATGATTACGACTGCCAAGACATAAAAACACATTGGTAATGAGGTGTTACTGTTAACAAGATAGCACACCAGTGAATAACTTATTGGCTTGCCATACAAATTATTGTGAACATCGAGTCCAAGCAAGGCAATATGACAAATGGGAAAGGATTATTCTGCGTTGAGAATGTTATTAAGGCAGAGACTTGCTTTCAAAATGGCCCTCGGGGTTGTTTTGAGTATACGGTATGTGAGTAAAACAATTAGACGGACACTTACACCCAATATCTCCAGCAAGATTGTCATTATCTCATCGGTGTAGGGCCGCATCTGCAGCTGCAAGGCTCTGCACAAATCACCTACGCAGTTAACAGCCACAAAACACACCTGCAAGAAAACGGGAACTGGAGTTGTACTCTCGTGTAAACTTGTGGGAAGGGTAGAAAACTCCCAACAGTCTCAACAAATACTACTGCCAAAATACAAAGAGGTTGGATCTTGCAATCACAAATCAAATTCGACGGTTGGGTTATAGATCTGTCTTCAGATAACATACTACGCATTTCTCACATGTCGAGTAATAATGTATGCTTCAAAACTAAGACACTGAATGGTAATCAGCTACGGGAACTGATGGGTTCAGCATCAACTCTCAGATGCACTGGCGGTGACACACAGCAACACGAGCTGACCAGAACGGGCAGCAGAGCGAAGCCGCGCACACCGGTTAGTCTATCACTGACGTAACACTGAGACGGTATCTAACCGTTCAGCTGACTTCAGATCAGTGAGCAACGGTTTAACCCCTCCCCTGTTGTTATTTACCTGATACTCTGCAGTGTTTTTTAATGTCTGCAATAGATAGGGATGGAAGCTTGACATATACTGGATGAAATCGCTGCCTAGTTTCTCTATAAGAGCAGAGACGGCGAGCAGAGCATCCTCCTGAACTCCACTTCCTGTGCCAGGTGCAGAGTTACACGAGTTATGCAGCATTTGCATCAACGACTGCATGATGGCAGCAGAAATCTGCGGTACGTCCTCCTTGGTCACCTTCTTCAACACACTCTGCCAACAAAGAATGCCACAAAACTTTATAGTTAAGAATGAATGACGGTCAAACGGCAACAAAGCAGATACTCCCAGCAAGGACTACGGCAACAAGGGATAACTGCTAGATGGTATCTAGCTGGTTTAGCATAAGCAAAAAATCATACCACAGAATATCTTACTAAGGGTCTAGTTCCAGGAACAGGGGTCAGACCCAACAACTATTGATGGTTTATATTCTAGGAGATTACCTGCAGAGTGGCGCACAGTAGAGATTGTAGGTCATTATACTGAACTCTGTCTGAGGAGTTCACAATTTGCCCCTGTAAAATGAAAGAAAAACCTACTTTTAGCGCAGAGGCATTCAGGATATAAAACCGATACAGTAGCCTCATACTCCGCTGAACTAACCAGACGAATGGACGCCCAGTGGGCTACTCCTTTTTTTTATAACTATTGTACTCACCTCCATTTGCAGGATTCTCTGCAGTCTGTCCAGGATAATGACGGTGGTTTCTGTGACCACTGGATAGCAGTCCTTGGGGGAGTTTTTCATCATCTCCATCAGAGCCTCATAAGCCGCGCTCCTCAGATTGTTCTGATTACCTGCAACCAAGAGTGATGACACTAGCAAAGTTTTCCTAAAGATTGTTCAAAAGCGCCTAGGAGCGGCAATAGATGAACTGATTGCCCCGGAACAAG
>Ga0224511_10004176_pt1 | contig 10802 bp, 3 predicted proteins | sample SF_May12_sed_USG_2_FD_169988 | JGI IMG/M metagenome (GOLD analysis project Ga0224511, IMG submission 169988) | Sediment microbial communities from San Francisco Bay, California, United States - SF_May12_sed_USGS_8_1 | ecosystem: Environmental > Aquatic > Marine > Sediment | place: USA... | reverse complement strand
CTATAGTGATACATGCGGCTTTAGTGATACATGCGGCTATAGTGATACATGCGGCTATAGTGATACATGCGGCTATAGTGTTACATGTGGCTATAGTGATACATGTGGCTATAGGGATACGTGTGGCTATAGGGATACGTGTGGCTATAGTGATACATGTGGCTATAGTGATACAGGCGGCTATAATGATTAAAAAAATTAGTAGGCTTTCATGGTCTTTCTTATGGACCTTTCAGCCATGGGTTCGTGGTACTGTGACGCACTCGTTGGAATTGGCTTTATGTTACATAAATTATGCAATTGGATTAGGATGTTAATAATTAGCTAGCTTACCTCGGCTTTTGTGGTCTGTTCCTGTTTAGCAGCGGCCAGGGCCTCTTTCTGATGCGTAAACCAATTTTCAGGATCAGTCTCAACAGGGTCCTTCGGTCGGAAAGGTTCCAGTTTCTTTTTCTTTCTAATTATGCTTTTCTTCTTCTCCATCTTTTTAGGCCTGGACATTATAGCCCCATTCATATTGCACTCGAATGTCTCAGTATCCGAATCGTCACTCTCCGACAGGTGGCGCACCCTGCGTTTTACCACTAGCCTGAAGTACTTGCTGTCTTTGTCACAGTCAACGGTAATTGGTTCGGAGATAAGTATGTTACTGCCGAGTGACACTCGTTTGGTGTCTGATTGTTGTTGGCGATTCAGTGAGTTATGGTAGGAGACTCTGCCCATGGAGTGAGTGGATATGTTATCCGGAGCCAGACTGGTACCGCTGTGTGAGGCGTGAGAGATGGGTGATACCACTAACGCTGATCTGTCTAACACGGGGGGAGTGAGATGCGGTGAGCGAGTCATGGCTCTACCCAGTGTGGAACTAGGCGATTCCTTATCCGCCTCCTCCGCCAGGGTGAATGGTATCGTGCCCTTCACCTGAGTACTCGGTCTTCTGCCCGGATCAAACCTTCCGTCGATAGCCATCGGGCCGTGTATACCACCCGGGCCATTAGGTGACATGGAGAAATCACAGATAGACTCCGGCGACTCGCTGATTCGGGACAGGGCCCGATTCTTACGGAAATATTCGTAGAGTTGCAGCTCCTTGGGGTCTGGTGTCTCTTCTTCGCTTACGGAATCATAAGCGTCATTGGACACGCCCACACCGGAATCGCTGTTCGCAGGAAATTCATACGGCAGGCAGTTCGCCACCACTGAACCTCGCCGCACTTTAAAGCTCTGCCTGATTTCATATGTGTCGTACTTGTCAGAGTGCCTTATGGTGAAGCCTAGTAATTTCTTTATCTCGTTTTTGAATCGACGTATTCTTGTCGCGTATATAAGTGGATTGATCGCAGAACTCGCTGTTGCCAGGACCATAGTAAACATCCGCAGAATCAACATGGTGGGGTCTGCAAGAAAAGACGTGCATGAGTCAGATATGAAATGCAGGATTTTATCAGTGACATCGAGCGTTCCTTTATGACACTGGTTTCATTAATTCAGAGGATGACTAAAATGCCCCTTGACTAACATTCAATACAGCATCCTATCTAAAGATCAATTCCTCACTCCAAACTCTCATTGAATTGAATGGTAACATAACTCATATGGTGAATTATGCTGGGCACAAGTCATATAACACACGCGCCTTTGAATCAAGATTTTCCACATTGAAGTATATAACGGTAATCGTTTCTATCTTTTGTGATGGATCATTAAGCATATGGAGGATGTATGGGGTATTACGTGCTGGTAATAATCTTCACTTATGCAACGCAGAGAGTATGGGGTATGGGGTATCCAATGTAGGCGAACATTGGCAGAGGTGTCACTGTGTATATATTTAGTGGTAGGTAGACGTTGTACATGATCAACTCACTATTATAAAGGCTGGTAGCCAATGTGACGGCGAGTAGAATAGTGAAAGGTAGCCAACAGAGAAGGAACAGACCCAGTAATATAAATCCGGTACGAGCCAACTTCACATTCTGTATATTCTGTTTATCTGTCGTAGACACCTACAACGCGTCAGGAGTATTATTTGCATTGTGATAAACAAACCATGTCTTGTTTTCTATCGGTATTGCAGTCATTAAAACCGCACGTACTTGGTATGAAATGAAGTACTCCGCCAACTCGCCATCATTAGATCGGCTCACGAGATAGGAAACAATGAGGGAATTACTCTCATCTCATAATAGACTAACCTCAACTGATAAAGATTTATAAATTTCATAAGCTATTCTTTGCTAGGCGCTTTGTCAGATTTCCGGCCATATCGACCCATTATCCCGTCTAAACTAGATTAATCTTGATCAGTTGGAGCTGATTAAGGGCATACCGGGTGGACCCGTGTAACACCCAGCCGAAACACTCGTTAGAATGGACTTAGTCTGCCGTGTCTATCGAGGGAGAATAAAGTTGTGTGTACAACTGCTATGTCATTGCATCAGTAAACCTCCAAGCAGGACATTCAATTAAACGGTGGTCAGATCAATGCATTAAGTTATGTATATCCCCCAAATAGTCGAAACAGTCACCGCAATGTTAAGCCTGATCCACACACTACCATTTGTTTATCCTCTCAAACATGATGCAGGACGGTGTTGTCATATGGGTATAAAGTAAATTTTGTGGGTTTTTTGCAGTTATTAAAAACAGGAACACATACTAGTGTTTTGTTCAATCAAGCTGTTACTGCTAACATGGAGATAGGGATTTTGAACAGTCTTACCTGAACCACTAGTAACTCTATGCTTTTGATCTGTGCCCTGGCCACGCAGAGAATTTTTATATAGACAACAGTAACACTGAAGTAGGTAGCGAAGGCGCTGGGCAGGACGACATACTTCCAGTAAACTGGAGGAATTACGAATATCAGGTCACAGTCTGTCTGGAAAAAAATAATAGGATAAAGTAAAAATCCCTTCATGATCTCATAGTCAACTGCTATCTGATAAATCTACGATTACTTGACTAAAAACACATGATAATTGACTGGCTAGTTAAACTAAATTATGGGTAACATATGTAAAATAGATAAACAGGAAGGCATTAAGTTTTGGGGGGCTCTTTATGAAACTAAAATATTAAGAATTTAAAATACACCCTGGGGTTCGAGTTTTGGTCCTTTTCAGTAAAGTTTAGAAAAGAATTGAATCTGGGCTTTCTGGTTTTCTGAATTGAATTGAACAATTCTCTGACTTAATACATCAATACTGTACATGACAATCTGGCGTGTATATCAACAGCTAAAGATAATGAAATTACTGAGATTCTATGAGTTACAAAGTTTGACAAAAAGGGGAGATTTTAAATGTTGAACCACAGAATTAAATTCAGAATTGCCCATCCTAAATGCAGCCACTTCGCAAAACAAGGAACACACCAGGACCCAAATTGTTTGTCCTTCAACTTCAAAGAAATTTTGTTTAATCAAATCGGCACTCTGGACTGGAGTAAGGGATTAGTATGATTACTTTTATGATGTAGTCATTGCCTGTGAACACAGCCATTTTGATTTTGTTCCAAGGTTCAGTGCTGTGGGCCAGAGAGTGGCCGCAATATTTTCCTGCTTATTCAAACTGACCTGAACACCCTGCTATCATTGGCAACCATTTTCCATACCTTGTGGTGTATGATCATGTCTTCATTCCACATAAATGGTGCAACAAGCATGAGGGCCAATGAGATGACCCAAGTGAGAACAAGCAATGAATATCTCAAGGCTTTAGTCATCTGCTGCTGGTGGTGGAATGGGTTCACCACAGAAAGGTATCTCTCTATAGTAATGAGCAGCAAACACAGGGTACTGGCGCACAAAGGCGTAGCTACAATGAGAAAATCCAGAAAATATCTGTAATTGTGCGTTTATGTGTGTGCTATCTAGTCATTGTCAGTTACACAATCATCGGGTGCAAAATTGAAGTCAGTTTTCAAATCGCTATCCTGAGGGATATGATTGCTTGTCATGGAATGATAAGAGCACAGCTGCATCAGCTTCCTGCTACCCTAATATAACGAGTTTTTTGCGGAGGTAAAGCTAATCCCGGCAGCTTGTGCGAGTCCGCCGATGGGATCAGTCTGTGATATACTTTCCATGTTCTGGCTAGAGACGCGCGATCGTGACACTGAGTTCCCAGCTGGATGTTAGGATTATCCCAGTCATTAAGCTAGCAAAGATAAGACCACTCTACATGGTGATTAAAGCCTCTTCCGAATGATGTATTGTTGCTATGGTTTACAAATATGTCCAACTACAGACCGAGACAAATTTGAAACAACCACCATTGATATTTTCAGTGACTGGCTGAAAAAGAGTAACTAAATACCGCACTTACCCACTATTGCGAACCTTAGAACGCATATACTGTGTGTTAGAAACTCTGGCGGAATGAAGTAAGTACTTATGTGTACTGGTATAGTTAATCCCACTATGAAGTCGGATATAACCAGGTTCACTAGGAAGAAATGTGTAACTGTGCGTAGTCTACGACTTCGGATGTACGCGGCTATAACTAATCCATTGCCGATCAGTATTATAACGCATAGTATTCCTTCTACTATAGCTAATGGTATCTCCCACGGATTGTCTTCCAGAAACTCTGGGTGATCATGATGACCATGGTCATGGACGTCAGTAACATTGCTCATATTAACTGTAGTAGTCTGGTTAAAGTAGCTAGGCGTAGTCTCACTGGTGTGCTCCCATTGCATCCTTGTGACCATTCAGCCTTCTGAAAATATGTATTTATAATTAATCGGAACTCAACTGGAAGTTTATTTAGGGTCAGAATCATGTAAATAATGAGAGAGGGTGTCTTGTAAATAATTAGTTCGCTATCTAGGTAACCGAGACGTTCCATTCCCGATCCACTTCCCAAGACAAGCAAAAACTGTTCCAAGTAAACATTACGTATCAACCTGCTGTTAAACCATGCTGAATGAATGATTCAATCATCTTACCTGCAGCTACAAACAATAAGCCAAAGATTTCAGAGTTACAGCAACTTCTGCTGGGTTAAAATAAGCAGTCAATACTTGGTAATAGCAAGACAGCTACAGAGCTACTACTAAGTGCTAAGACACCTTCCGCCTCTGTTAATGGCAGGCGCTTTTAGCATATATTTGCCTATAAAGACTCACCTAGGAATGTTGATAGAGATGCAAGATGCTGAAAACTGATACAATGTGCCAATGTTTATCCCACTAGTTGGGAAGCAAGGTAGCTTTGTTAATTTCTGGATATACCCGCGTTGTAGGTAATAAACAAACATACCTGTTTTCTAGTACATTTCTGACAAGATAAAGGTACTCCTCAAAGCTGGGTGCATGTGCTCATACCACCCGTGTGTAAGTTTAAATGAACCAACAAACAAGGAACACCGCGCAACAATATAAGGCGAAATGATAACCTCTGGCTGAACCTTCCTACTAAACCAAGTGGCTCTTGATAGCCGTGTGGTGCCAAGGAAAACCACTCAGCGATGTCTGGTACGCACAAGCCTTACCATAATGGTTACAGTGAAGCCACATACTGAGGCTGTAGGCTAGTTAGTGAATGACCTCCATCCCAGCTTCCTCTAATCTCCACACTGGTTACTAATCTCCTAATACATTACCATCACTCCAAGATGACTGAGGAAAAGCTGAAAACTATAGGCTGGTTACCTCAATATATATTGTATAATTAATCCTCTATGTTGGCCTTGCTATAAGGAGCAGATATCTGTCGCAGTGTAGAAAATAATCGCGTATAGATTACAGTTTGAAATTGAACACAATGCGTTATAATTGGAATGCAATTGAAAGATACATATATCCGTGTATAGGTTGAGTCACGAGCAATCCATTGCACTATACTTGACCTCTCAAATCAAAGAGCTCTGTAAGACTTACGTATTTTGTCTTTTGAATTAGAAATTTCGTAATTGAATAGCTGATAGGGAATTAAAATTATTTCCAACAAGAGATTTTAATGCTAATTAATTTTTTGTGTGTTTACCCCGAATTCAAAAATCGCCGTACTCCCCTTGTCAATTTCGGATTTCATTTACAAATTGGTCTTCAAAACACCCAATGTAGTTTTGTGTCATCTTCGGAGCTTTTTAGCTCTATTCTCTTTCTGGTCGTAAACCTAGCAGTGTACAAGTCTATCAGTGTAAAACGCCTTGTACCAGTTAGATCTAACGAGTGCTTTTTGCCTTGTATTCTAGTCAGCCGCAATTCGGCGCCAGATTTTCTTTAAAATGAGAGGGGCTATACTTGCACACTGCGCATGTTTGATTGACTAAGGAAGCGTAAACGTGCCGCAAGGGCTGTATGCAAAATACGGACTGGATATCTGAGGCTTAGTAAAGACAATGATGCTCAGCTCTTCTTGTTTGGCAGACTTTAACCTGCCAAATTAATGATTGATTCATGCGGATTATCAGTTTCTAACCAATACTCTCGGATGAGTGGTTTTTGTATAGTGCGCAAGCGATTTAGATTTTCGAAAGTTGCAATGTCTGCTGCAGGTAGTCTACACTGTATTATATGATCTCGCTTGCATGACCATGTCCATTTTTGGACACATGTTCGGAGACAACACGGTTGTGTTCAACTTATAGTTTTATATATCTTTTTAGGCCATGATCTACGTCTTAGCGATTCGTCAGATGACAGCGATGGATAGACACGGGGCAGTTGTAAACGCGTATTACTGTACGTACAGTATCACTGGACATTGGCTAGTCAGATTCACAAGAGTTTATTCATTAATTTTTTCACATGTATGCCAAGGTTGTGTCATGTGTGTTAAGAGTCTTCTAAGGAGTGCTTCGGTCGTCCTTCACACGCGCGCGTTTCACAAATTCTGTTAGATCCTGTGAAAACAATGATTTGAACTGTACCTAGATGAGAATTCATTGGTATTGTACTCCAATAGTAAATGATGAACACTCAGTAACTTATCAAATATACTAATACGTATTACTAAACTCTCTAAACAGATGATCAGCCGCGACAGACGGAATAGGATGAGCCTTCTTGCCAGATTCTCAGACGTCATAATAAAAAGCGGATTGAGACGCAATGGCAAACACAGACAATGAGAATGAATGCCGGGATACGGTTGTGTCAGGACCATAGAGATAGGAGGGTCCTACTTCTATGGTCAGCAGTCTTGATACATCCAAATATGGCTTCAACTACTGCATTGTGTGATATCGAGTTTATTTCTCATACATTTTGCCACAATAAAAAACCCCATTTAAAAAAACCCATAAGGTCCAGTACATGTACCAGTCAATGCTTGTCAGACATGATTATGTAAAACACCACAGGTTCACACACTAGTCCCCAGTAAAGGTATTGACTGGCTTGTTTTTGACTGCCTTTTGTTTAGACTTTGTTTTTAGACGCAGTTTTGGATCTTTAATTTGGAGTTGTTTCTCCCACTCCTTTCTGACTAGCATGAACAGTCGCATAGTAGCCTGGGCGTCCACAACCTAAAACAAAGATATTACGCGAGATAAAGAGGCGACTAGCCGATGAGCCATGCAGTTAAATAATACACCCAACACAGACAGCAGTAAGGCCGCAAACCATGAACCAAGATATATTCATTCAATGAGCTCACCATCAATGTTAACCCATGACAAGAGTGCTTGAAAGGATCCATTCAGTTTCTGGCGAGAGTTAAATTGGCAGGAACACTACATTGATTGTTTTGGCAACACTGACAGAGGAAGGAAGGTAGAGATATCAGTTCTACGCTCTCTTACGCTGCAGCAGGCGCGTGTACCATCAAATCACTATTTTGTTTGTCAACTTCACTTTGCTATGAAATCCAATGACTCGGGAGCAGTCTTCGTCATCAGACCGCCTGATGATGACTTGGATGTTTCAACGTGACGAAGGGTATGCATAGCGGGTTGTGGAATACACAGTTTGGAAACACTCTAGACATGTCAGGTGAATATGTTAATCTCGGCGGCATTAAAAGGACAACTTAGAATTCAATATTCCAAATGTCTCTTGAATTGAATCCATGGTTGTTTAGAGAGAATCCTTTACTTTATAGACACATATTTTTAGTGTAAATTCCCGCTCATCTGAAGTGCTCGAAATTGAGGGGTGTAGGGAGAAACAGTCTGACAGATATAGGAGTTTTACAGCTGTGTTTCCCTTGGCATTGTAAACTATATTAACCAAGTAATGAGACAAAAGAGTAAGGGTTCAACACCTGAAGAGTTTCAGGGAATGGAGGGTAAGGACTCCACCAAATTGCATGTTATTTTAGATCAGACGTTATGCAATGGGTGAGGAAGGCGCGTGTTTGGGACGGGCAACTAGTGAGAGCACAATGCCAAGCAAAGTATTACGTTTCTCCTGTAACGAAAGGCATTCCAGAAAGGTAAACATTGTCCTAGCGCATGGAATTATGGGTATAATTTACCACCGACTCAGAAAAGTTTAAAGCTCAATGGGAAGCCCAGATAATGAATAAAAATAGGTCTGAGGAATAGTTCTTTATGTCACCAGTTTGTCCAGATAATGACTGCTACAGGTCAGCTTAGGGGTTTTCCCTTTTCTCTCAAACTACGCGGAGTTGTCCTCTCCACAATGAATATTAGTGAGCAGAAAACTCCAACGCAAGTGTTAGCTGAATATTACTACCGACAGCATAACCGAAGTTCTCAAAAGCCAATGGGTAGGCCTATCAAAAATTTGATCTGAAAGTCTGATGAAACCAAAAAAAGCTTGTTGCCAAGGCAGACTAGGAGCTGCTAATCATGTATGTATCTGCAATTAGTGGTTCTATTTCCGTGCAGTAGCATGAACTGAACGATACGACTTTCTGACAGTCAATGTAATAATATAGACAAAACCTAGTAAGGACAGCTTCCCTGTTGTGTTTTACACCGCATATGTAGGGCAGACTTACCGAGCTGTGTTCCCCACTCTGTATCTTAACTCTGAGCACCTTCTGAGTTAGCATCTTTAGACCAGGCTTTCCTCTTTTGCACAACGTCTGGTATGGTTTATATTTCTGCGTGTCTCGAATCATTCGCTTGGAATGGTGCATGAACAATACCTGCAATGAGACCTCCATAATCCTGAGGCTTTTTAGGGCCGAATGAGCTGGAAATCATGTAAAGAGAATGGAACCTAGCATGGCTAGGGTTTGAATCTGATTTAGAGCCAAGCATTCTAGTCATTCAGCTATCACGAATAATTTCACAAACCTTTTGGTCATTCGATAAGGCGTGTCCGACTAGAATCCTGCCTTTAATAAGAGTGTCAAAGTCCTTCTGAACTTGCTCCAATTCTTTAGCTGCAGAGGCAAAAAAATAGGCAAAATGCAATCAAATCAGCAAAAAGCAGGAATGGAGAAATGTTCAAATTTTCTAGGTATACTGGTGGGTGATGGGATGTAACTAGCACAAACGTTGTATTTGGAAACTTCATTGAAGAGTTTCAAAAGAGGCAAACTTCAAACCATCATTGGTTTATTAGCCATATTTTGAGCAGCCAAATAAACTTATTCGGTCTATGGAGTTATCTCCACATTTTCAGCATTGGATTTGAAGATGTCTCTCATTGTGGAGATATTAATTAAAGTGTTCATGAACTGAACTGAAAAGCATGGTCACACCTTGCATCCTTGATCTTATTTCTTTGAAGATCTGGCTCAAAACCTGCTGCCTCAAATGCCTGATAAGGTATGACACAATACGATGGTGGGCGGAGCTTAGCGATTCCTGTCGGATTCGTCCCTAACTAAACACGGATCCGGTAGTCAAGCTGCTGACTCACTATATAGGCTTATATGATCTAAACAGAAATTGAATTTGTTTTTGCTGTTCTAGCAATTTGTTCGAAAATTCACTCGATGTACAATGTATTCATAATATAAGCCATCTTTTGTGAATTTTTGATGAAAATACAAAACGTGAAAAAATAACTTGGAGTCAGCATGACCGCCGATTGATCTCGCTTAACAATAATTCGGCTGTTAACAAGGACTATTGCATACAAACTGTCCTGGGTAAGCATAACCAATGACCAGGCTAACAAGTAACCACAGGAATCTCATCGCCCTAGCAATCAGGCATCATGAATGTCTGCCAGCATGTAGTACCAAAAACATCGCTAATTTGCTACATCAACAACTTTTTGACGGGAGAGTACCAAGAGAGTACCGAATGTCTAAGGTGAATCCGACGCAACCTCTTGAACATTTTAAAACTTGTAGTAAATCGTGCCATTCTAAACCTCATGAAGATAAAGGCAGTAACACTTCTACATTATTTGCTACGCTGCCTGAGAGTTTTACTCACCAGTTTCCAGATCCTTTTTTCTGACTCCGCTCACCCATGTACGATAGTCTACCACCTCCTCCTTCGGCTTGACGAATGTATCGTAAACACAGCGTCCATATTGATTAACAACGGAGATTCTAGCCAATGCAGATTCTTTGCCACTACCCACTCCAACCATTTCACAATCCATTGCCAGGTATTTGGTGAGCCTGGTTGGAAAAGCAAGCGGCACTTAGTACCCGTTGAATAGCAATGGTTCTTTTTGTATATTGTAACTTCAAGATATGTATTCTGTTGAGCAGTGCTTAGCAGTGCCCAGATAGAACCATAAAAAATAAACAATGAATGGTGTAAATATGCGCCTAATTGATGTACACAGCGTGATGATACCAACCCTCTGTTTTTGCCCGTTACAAACTGGGCATCTTCCAGAGCAGCTAGGTCCTTGTCACACTGTGCGCTCAACTTAGGAAGTGGGACTTCCTCTTCTTGTAGCTCTATAGATCT
>Ga0224511_10004175_pt1 | contig 10803 bp, 3 predicted proteins | sample SF_May12_sed_USG_2_FD_169988 | JGI IMG/M metagenome (GOLD analysis project Ga0224511, IMG submission 169988) | Sediment microbial communities from San Francisco Bay, California, United States - SF_May12_sed_USGS_8_1 | ecosystem: Environmental > Aquatic > Marine > Sediment | place: USA... | reverse complement strand
TGAGGAGCTGAGAGTTCTCCCACGGGAAATGTGTAAAGACCCGCGGGCAGCATCCTCGTCAAGATCGGGACGAAATTCCCGCTCGTCTGAGGATTTGTATCGCAGACAGCATTCCATGGAGGCTTCAACGAGCGCTGGTCACTCTTGGGGCGCTCAGGACGTGGATCTAAGTCAATCCTTGCCTCATCAACACAGAAAGGCAATTCAAGGGCCTTCTAACTCAAACTTGCATCACGCAGATTCTCTCGAACGAGGCATTAATGCACAGCGGGATAAGATAGATGCCCTACAACAAGCTGTGATAGGAATTACAGATGAAGAATGCTATGCAGCCCTGTGTCACTGTCACGGGAACACGGAGAAAGCCGTCAAACATCTCAAAACGGAGCAACTTTTTAGGCTCGGTCTTGCACCAAGGGATCACTGCTATAGACTACTGCAGGCCTTGAAATGGAATCTGGAGTTAGCCAGTTCAGTTATGCTGGATGAATATAAATCGTCACGAAAAGTGTCTATGGAAAGTGCTGTGTAGTTATAGAAACTAGGGTAGAGAGAATAAGTCATATGTTGAAACTGAATGCTGAACTCATTTTTTAAAAAGTGTTATTATCTGTCCATTCACTGATTATAAGAAGTTGCACAGTTTGATGCACAAAAATGCCTACAGATGATTATGCCAATAAAATTGTGCAATTTAACAACTCAAAAAACTAACTAGATTAACAAAAAAAGCAGAGTGCCAAAGTGCTAAAGGTCAGCATACTGTGAAAATTAAAAAATATGATTAGTATAATTTTCACTTGAATGTTGTATGGAATAAAGGTTTAGTATTTATACCAGTGTTGAATTCATGCTATGGCCAAATGGCAAAAAAGTGTGAATAGTTAGATTTGGGCCAGATTTTCTGATTTCATGGTTCATAGTCTTTATGCAATAATAAAACTATGTTCTTTTTATTCAAGAGCTATCAAGGCATTATATCCTATTTATTTAATGTTTTTATGCTTAATTTGTTCAAAGCAAGCAATACAGGTTTTTAAGTGATAGTTATTTTTCGATGTTTTATAGTGTTTTTTGTCAAAGAATTAAGTGATATTCTTATCATGTTTTTATCATTTCGTTGCTTTTTCATAACATTTTTATTGCCCATAGAAGATCACAAAAACATGCTTTAACTGGATTTTAACATCATTCTCATGCATAAATACTTAACTGGACTATGTTTTATTTATGAAAAACATTATAAACACAAATCATTAACTTTTTTAAAAGGTCATTATCTAATATGTGTTTTAACTTTTTTGGTCTAAATCTACATTTATTTCACAATGTGACTATTTTGTCAGTTTATAAGTATGCTATGTTTAGGACTAAGCACAAAACATCACCAAAAGTCAATTGTTGTGTTGTGCAGAAATTTACTTTGTATGTTCAATTTCGTAATGATTTGCTGTTAAGTTTTAGACACAATTGTTGGTTGGCACAAAGATGTAACATATATGTTAAATTTTGACTGTGATTTTTTTCATGTAATAAAAGTAACCAAAACAATACACTACAAAACCAAATAAATTTTAATAAGTAAAAGTTGCATCAGCTTATTAACCAGGTTTTCAACGAAAACGGTTATTTTGTACATTTTATCATTTATTTGACAGAACATTTTGAATAATATACCTGCTCTTACTAAAGAAGTTTCTTTGTTGACTTAGAATACAATAGTAATATATTCAACTTTTTCTTATAGTTACATAAGAACCATACATTTTGTTTCCAGTTTATTTCTTATTTGCACTAATAAGTAAGGCTGTCATAAATTGAGAACTATGACATTATGTAAGTCATGATTACTTTAAAACAGTTTTAAAACACACGTTTACACTTATTTGATGAGTATTTGTTGTCATATTTTGTTGTTGAAGTTATTGATCTGATATTGAATATCATAAAGCTCATTACCTTTCATTAGATATGCACAGTCTCTGCTTTCATAGGAATTACATGTTGCTGGTCACTTGACATTGATAATTTATTCAAGTTTAAGTTTCAAAGATTATTGATATTTAGTACCGGTATTTGTTTCTTGTTTTTTACTGTGCCTTTGACCATGAACAAAATTGTCATAACTAACAAACTGACATACATCTACAAATATAACTCACTCATACTCTAGAATGGGTGCATTATAAGAATCATGAACAATGCCATGCTTCATGTGTAACACAATTAACTTTCTATTTGACTAAAATATTTGACATTATTTGACATATATTTTCTTTATCGAACATTTTTCTCCAATAAGGCTTTATTTAAGAACTAAAAAAATTACAATACATGTATTAGTTTACTGCAGTAGTTACATTATTATTACATTTATTGAAGAGTAGATATTGAATGACAGAAAGTTAAAAAGGTTGTATCAAGGCTTTTGTTGCCAAATCCTTATAAAGTTTGCTTCTTTTCTTTATAGTGAAATAAAATATTATTTTAAGTGTAATTTTTAAAAGTAGTTTTTAATTTTAATTCAGTCAAAAACATAGCAGTTTTTCTCATGTAGCAAAACAGAATGATATAATTGGATCTGAAAGTTTTTTATCATGGGTTTGGTTTGTATTATTAAGTGCAAACTATCTAGTGCTTTTAAAACAATATTGTATTTGGTCTGCCATCCTTTCTCTTTTTATTATGCCTTACAGCTGTTATTTATTAAGATGTTATAAAAATTTGATCAAGCATATGTCATAATTGTTGCTATGTTCTGTATTGTTAGTTGAATACACAAAATGTCAAGTATACACCATTTACTTCGTTGCCATACTTTTATTTCTTTTTCATATGTTTCATTGTGCATTTGTTGGCCAGTAATTGTTTACTATAATTTTCAAGATTTTATATTCAAAATTCTGTTGAGAAATTGTAAAGAAATTGCCAAATGACTATCAAGACTAACTATCATATCATAAATATTGTGAATTTGAAATTTTGTTTGTGATAAAATTCCCATATTATTTTAAATAATAATTAACCATTTATTTTCTCATTTTAATTGAAATTTGTTAAAAGAGTAATTATGTATTTATTATGTGATTTTCTATTAAAGATTTTCTAAATTTCTTTGATTTTGTTATATGCATGAGCAAAGATAGATACTTCTTCAGCTTATTTTGAACTAAATGCTAACAACAGGGGTGGCGTGGTGGCTGGTATGACACACCTGTCAGTATGAAATATGTAAAATAAATAAAAAATGTATATATATATTATTATAGAAAAAAGGTTAAGTTCGGGAAGATACAGCCTTGGTTTTATTGAAGCTGTTCAGCAATGTTAATGAATGATGCCACACCGCTGACGCCCCGAGTGCATGAGCAGAATTTTATTTGAGAGAAAAAACACAATCCACGAACCCATTGAATCAGAAAAATATAGCGACAAAAGTCTCACTGATCTGCGTAAAGAATACCAATCTATACGTAGGAGTTTCACTGCTGGTTTTGTTTGGGAAAATTAAATTATTTATATGATGTGAAGTTAAGCTATTTTAGTACATTTCTATTTTGCTCTTTGTGGGAATGAATACATCTGCAAAAATACATCATTTAAATTCGCCTGAACACGAACTGTTAACAAGGCATCGTATGAGGGTTCTTCTATATCTTTGTTAACTTAAGAATCCTGCTACTATGAGCACTACACTGAGCCATGAAATGACACAACCTATGTTAGTAATGCTATGGTCACAAATAAAACTGACATCGTACAATTTCAGCGATTTGCACATCACCGTCGAATTTAATAATCGCCCGGGCACCGGACAATTTTTAAGATTTTTCACTTGCGTGGTCACATATCGTACGGGCGCCGCCCGGCGTCTGTATATGATAACATCGGTCGGTGCCAGGCCGGGCACCGTACAATGTCGTACGATTCACGGCCGGCGTTAGGGATCAGCCGGACACCGTACGGTGCCCGGTCGATTTTACACGAATTTTCACGTGATTTTTACACTTATATCAAAATTACTAATATTAAATTAGCCACTATTCCTTCAAAGAAACTGATTGTTAAAATAAGAAAGATTGAGGCTGACTCTGACAGTGATGGAAAAGAAAACCACACTTGCTCAAGTCTGCAAAAAATCAATAACACTTGTCTGTTGCATGTAAATTATCCATAGATGCTCAAGGGAAATATATTATGTAATATATTAAATAAGTTCCTGGCTCTTGTCAGACATCGTACGATGTCCCGTGCCCGTCCTATGTGTGCAAACGCCGGCCGGGCGCCGTTCGGTGCTCGGCCGATGTCATTTTACCCTCAATGACCCTACCAAACGCCGTTCGGGCGCCGTGGAATTTTAAGTAGAACCTAAACTTCACCGGGAACCGTACGATGTCTGAAAATTGATAAAAAATCGTACGATTCCGTCTGCCGCCGTACTGGCGCCGTAGAATAGTACGATTTTTGGTGAAATAGACGCCGTACGGTGCCCGTAGATCTGATTTGTGACCACAGCATAAAGCATGTTACAAGTGTAAGGTCTCATAGTTTGATTGATTGATAAATAATGAATGTAGATTTTAATTTTGAGCATCACTCACACCTTTTAACTATTTACACATAAGATTAAATTAACAAATTAACAATAACCCTTACACATGCTTGACAAACAAATCAGATCTGAAGGGCCTTTCTATATCTATATTACAATATGCAGTTTGTTCCCCTTTTGAAGCATGGAAATCAACTAGATCTAGAGATTACCTTTGAAAGATGTTTTTAACAAAACACTCACGTATTTCATGAAGAGCGTTTTACGGAACAACTATACCTTTTTGACGGATAATGATGCAATAAGAAATAAATTTGCTACCTGTAAAAATATACACAAATGTTTAAAAAGTCAGTGTGAGTTAATACAATAAAGCTTGTATTTCTTAATCAGCCCTTTATATACGGGACATACTTGTATGGTATGGCGCTTGTTGGCCGTCCATCCGTTCGCCTGTCCCTCAATTTGTCCGTTAGCATTTTCTAGTGCGTTTTTCCCTTATTACGAGGCAAAACTAGTTTTAAATCCTCGAATGATCAGCATATATGTTAGTGGGTAAAGCATTTATGTTAGAGGGAAACCCCACCCCCGCATTTGGTACGCAATATTCAGGGTGTACTGACTGGACGCAGTACGCAAAACTCCTGTTGTTTTGTAGGCACATCTAAAAATAACATTAAAAATCTTGCAGTTTTTAACGAAAAACACGACAAACGTGCCACCAAGCAAACAAACAAAAAAACTTAGTTTGCAAAAATTATGGTGCCTGTGTACGACACAAACACTGGTCATCGTTCGGTGCCCGGACGGGCATCGGCCGATTCGTTTAGTAAGAGTTTTTTTCGAAATATCCTAGTGATTTTCAGACATCGTACGGTGCCATGCCGGGCACTGTACGGTGCCCGGACGGTCGCCGTTAAAATAGTACGATTTATATTTTAAACAAAATCGTGTGGCGCCCGTCCGATGTGTGCCAACGCCGTACGGTGCCTGACCAATGTCACGTGACCCTCAATAACCATACAAAACGCCGTACGGGCGCTGAAGTATTTTTAGTAGTACTTAAACATTACCGGGCACTGTACGATATATAAATATGACTTGTTATCGTACGATTCTTTCTGCCGCCGGTCGGGCGCCGTAGTGTAGTATGTTTTTTTGTTGAAATAGACTGTGTACGGTGTCCGTATATGATTTGTGACCATAGCATAAGGTGGTGTTGGGGTAATGCTGATTTTTAAATTGTAGGTGAAACTATATAAGGTGTTGACTAAATAATGCTTGGGCTGTGTGAAGGTGATACTGAGATTTTAGAATTTGTGCTAATGTGCTTTGAAGATGATGTTTAGGCAAGCTTTATCCGTTGTTATGTAGGTTTTTTTGTCGTATAACGAGTCACGACAAGCGTTTTGCGACGCGAGCGTAATGGGGTGTTAGGCCTACATGGCCCCACGTACTGAGCGATAGGAACAAATAAACATTAATTATACAGTATAACTTTGTAGATCTACAAAGTATTTACTGAAGCCATTATTATAAAGTTATGCATTAAGCCAAGTTGTTTAGGTAAAATTAGAAGTAGATCTAACATAAAAGTCTGAGAATTTAATTTGAAACACCACAATGAGATAATTCTACTGAGTACCGGTATCTGCTAGACCGTTTCAAATTTATTATTATTATATTTTTTATTATCGTTTCGATTGTGTAATTTGATATATAAACGCTTAAAGCATTTAAAAATGACTTTCTGCTTGCGTTTATCTTTTCTTTATAAATAGGATACACATTTTAAGATTTCAAAATAAGCCCGCGTTTTAAACTTTTATATTGTTAAATGTTATCTTTATCGTCATTGGTCGTTTTTATCTATCAAAACATTTCATTGGACGTCGTAATACCCCATGATGCTCTTTAGCAACCGCTTCAGTAGCAACACTTTGTTGACACAGCCAACACCAAACTTTGCAATCAGCGCTTTAAAATGACTCGTATGAAGTTTGTCTCACGCAACCTAGGTGGAAACAATTTGTAAGTGATCTCTTATAGTTTCTTTTTAAAAATACAAACGCTTTGATAGGGAAATTTACTAAAATGTACTTTAAATTACATTGAACATGTTGAATCGTTTTGAAATCTCATTGACACGACAGTGCCTGGCAGTTAACTCTAGAGTTCTTTGGGTTATTTTAGGTAAATGATTAATTGGTATTTATATCAGTTGCACGAAGTATCAACATTTGTGGTGTAATGTTTCACAAAAACAGCGTTTTTTGTCTTAAAAATATACTAGGTTAGCATATGTCAATGAGCTGTTAGTTTTTAGGAAGTCAATAGGGTACCATATGATGATGCTTTTCGAATGATATTCATTACTACATACTGCTTTAAAACACAAAATCAATACAACTTCCATTGAACATTAGTTCATTAAACAATTTAGACCATTACTACCTGTAGGCAATTGCCAAGCCTAAAGTTTACAATCCAAATAAAAAAACTAGCTATATCTGCCAGTAAAGTGGTGGAACCTATGCTCGGCGTATCACATTGCTTGGCGTATTTTTTTATGAAATTGCAGTTTATTGCAGATGCATAGTCTTTTAGATCTATATATCTGCGTTAGAAATCCTGCTTAGTCCCTTTAACATTGTTTTCGCCGAGCTCTGTGCACGTTTCCAAGTGCATCCATAGCTTGTGCAGATGTACGGTTCATGGCAATTGCCGTTGTAAAAATATGGTGGTAAAGTTCAACATTCGAACAACAACAAACAATAAAGCTATGTTTATTTCATGTATATAACAGAAAAAATCAGACAGATATAGTGACTGACATTTTTAGTACTTGTACTTAATGGTAAAACGCCGAGCATTACATGCTCCTGAACATTTTTGAACATAGCCTACTGTCAGTAGCCTAAGAAATAAATGTACTGAGAGTACCAGTATTTTACCTAAATATACTGACCCAGTGGTCACTAATCAAAATGTCCTACTTTTGATGGCTTTTATTATATTTTTTGTTGTAAGTACTACTTTTGATGGCTTTTATTATAATTTTTGTTGTAAGTACTGAGGGCCAAGATTATATTCGTTGGTTAAAAGGACTGCGTCCTGATTTTGCTGACAGTATGATTTTGAATGATAAAAAAGAAAACGATGAACACAACCAAAGAGACAAAAACACATTTGAAACGTGAACAAATTTAATAAATAGGAAAGGAAAAGTTATTACATATACTTATGCAAAACAATAATCAATTGAGATCTACTCAGTAAACACAATTTCTAAATTTTAATTTACGACTTTTAAAAATGCAACTCAGTAGTATGCTTTTTTATTCTGCCACTAATGTAAATAAATGTATAAAGGAAACCTTATCAGTAAAAGCTTATCATATTTAACGAACATTTAATGCTAATCATTATACAAGTTTTATTCAAAATATGACCGCGCTCTAAACAAAACAAAAATGGCGGATGTAATGTCCAAAATATAAGACGTCTTTTCATTGGCTCATCTTTAAAAGGCGGGTTATGATTGGATCTTATGTTCTCCTAGCAACAGCTTCAGTAGCAACACTTTGTTGACACAGCAAACACCAAACTTTGCAATCAGCGCTTTAAAATGACTCGTATGAAGTTTGTCTCACGCAACCTTGGTGGAAACAATTTGTAAGTGATGTAATTATAGTTTTTTTCTTTAAAATATCAACGTTTTGTTAGGGAATTTCACTAAAATATACGCAAACTTAACTTATGCCGTTATGGTCGTGTTGATATCCCACTCAAATGGCAGTGTTTGACAATGGGCTCTCGAGTTCTTCGTTTTTTAGATAAATGATTACTCGGTTAAACAGTTACACAGAGGATTAACAGCTGTGGCCTGATGTTTCATAAAACAGCATTTTTGTCTTAAAAATATATTAACATTTCAATGAGCTGTTGATTTGTGGGAAGTCAATAATTAAGCTAGCATAATTATGATGATCATGCTTGTTGAATGATACTCATTAGTATATTGCTTTAGTACAAAAAAGCACTACCTCTTTGCCATTGAGCATCATTTACAAATAGTCTGAGGTTTACAAGACATGATAGCACCCATACTGCCAATACAACATGTTACATATACGAGAACTGTACCATATTATACTGACACAGTTACTAAGTCATATTAATCAAACTGTCATATTTTTGACGGCTTTTAATTATAATTTGTGTTGTAAACTTGTACTGATTTTTTTCGTTAGTTCAATGAACTGGGTCCTGATTTTGCTGACAGTATGATTTTAAATGATAAAAAATGATAACCACAACCAAAGAGACCAAACACATACAGTACAGTCTTTGAAACAGAAAAAATACTCTTTTATTAATGTTTATCAAAGCATAGAACCCCATCCAAACACAATTATTTTCGTATATCAATGCAAAAAAATCGTAGTCAGAGTGGTTTTATAAAGCCTTTTTAGGCGAAATATTAATAAAAAAGTATATTACTGTGTTTTAATTGTGGTCCATATGCTGAACAATTACAGCATACAAACTTTAACTTTGAAAATTGATCAAATTTAGACTGAAAATAATACTAATTTATTGCAAATGCAATGCAACACTCTTGATCTTTTAAACAAAAGCTTTTTTTTTACGACTTTTTGAACGGCAGCTCAGTGATTTGGGTATTTTAATTATTCTGTCACTGACGCAAATGTAAATGAAACCTAAAAGGTAAGAGCTTCTCATCCTTTAAAGGAATATTAAATATGCCAATCAATATGCAATTTTGAAGTTCAAAATATGACCGCGCTCTAAACAAAACAAAGATGGCCGATGTATTGTCCCAAATGTAAGACCTCTTTTGATTGGTTCAAATTTAAAAGGCGGTTTATGATTGGATCTTATGTTCTCCTAGCAACCGCTTCAGTAGCAACACTATCTTGAGACTGCAAACATCAAGCTTTGAAAACTGAGATTAAAAATGACACATAGACAGACTATCACATGTTGTCATGATGGAAACTATTTGTAAGAGATCTCTTATTTGTTTTGTACTCAATAGTGTTATTTTTCTTGATGAAATCCCACAATGAAAAAGAAAAACAGCTTTTTATTATGAATTGACAGTCACATTGTCATTGAGCATTTCAAATTTGCCATTTGAGAATGCCCGTGTGTTCTAACCGTTTATTGACAAACGGATTTATGCAAATCCTCTTCACGAAAATTTTGTATAATTTAAGAACACCCCTACTGCAGTAAATCTATATTGGATTGTTTTCACTCTCATGTTAAAATAAATCAAGCATAGCACAACCACCATTTTGGGTGGCAAGGCATTTTGAAAAGTATTTGCATTGCTTTTGTAAAACATTATGGTTTTTACGGGACCCAATAGAAAGGACAAGTGGCTATTGCTGAAAAGATTTTCCTTTTATATGGCATTGAGCACAATATTTTTCTATTCATATATCCACAAAATAGTTATTAGCAAGGTTTACAGTCTAGTGCAAACAAGTTTGATATTGTTTGAATTTATAACATAATAATACTATTTTTTAGGCAAATAGCATTTCATTTATTATGAAAAATAATTTCTAGAACATAATCTAGGAAAGTATTAATTTAAATATAAGTACTTTTTTTTACAATTTACATGATGACTAGATATAATATAAAACTGCAAGAGAGATAATAGATGAGGGTGACCCCCACCCCCATTTTGGTACACAAATGTCAGGGATTTTTAGACCATTAGACCATATGCAGTACTGAAAGAGCTGGTATACAGTATTCAAAAATCCTGTTTTTTGGACACAGACCTTAAAGTTACATTATAAAATTGCAATTTTCAACAAAAAATATGACATACAGGTACATCACAAATAAAGTTAAATTACTAACATTTTCTGCATCTTCGCTTCACCCATGTGTGATGCATGATTTTATGTATATTTTAAACAATCTTCTGGTGTATGACTTTTATCTGCAACACAGTATTAAAATGTCTAATTTTGTTGTTGCTCACTATATGCTCGTGAATATGTTTTTAAGTATTTAATCATTTGAATCTTATTTTGAATTAATTTAAAATAAATTTACCATGTTAAAAATGTGAACTGTCAGCTTGTTAAATGATACAAGGATGATGTCACAAATTATATGTTTTTATAGATCTTTATTGTAGAAATAGAAACAACACATTTTTTGTTATTGTTGAGCAGGGGTTTCACTTTAATAGATTTTACACA
>Ga0224511_10004174_pt1 | contig 10803 bp, 5 predicted proteins | sample SF_May12_sed_USG_2_FD_169988 | JGI IMG/M metagenome (GOLD analysis project Ga0224511, IMG submission 169988) | Sediment microbial communities from San Francisco Bay, California, United States - SF_May12_sed_USGS_8_1 | ecosystem: Environmental > Aquatic > Marine > Sediment | place: USA... | reverse complement strand
CACCATGTCGGTAACTGTCTACATACCCCATACCAAATCAACAGCTTATATGTTCTAAACGGACAGTCCCCTATTACTGAATTATATATAAAAACAATGGCCATGGCCCAAAATAAGTGTTGAGTTCTGCTCAACTTTCCATGTTTCACATAACCCGGATTTTTGTCTCATTTTTGCTTAACATGTCGATAACTGTCTAACTTACTCTACATGGTTGTGTTATTTTACTGAAATCTATTGTTAAAGACAGGCGAAAAAACGTGCCAGCCAGTCAAACAAGTATTTTAATTGCACAATTGCTTTGTTGTTGTAACATAGCCCGAATTTCTTTATTGCAAGTGACTTTTTGATATGTTATGACTGATTGCTTGCATATTGGTGTTTGAACTTACCATATTACTGTTAAACCGTTAAATCGTTAGACCGTTTAATGCCATATACATGTATGTGGAACTTAATAAAATTAATATAAATTTCCAGATATGTGCATGTTTTGTAGAAAGTAAAATAAAAACTTTGAATTGTATTAGTTTTTTTGTGAATTTACTTTCGTATTACTTAAATAGACCCGTACAAATGGTCTAGCCAATTATATTGGTTCTATTGACATAAATTTGGTACTGACAAGAGCAAAAGAACATTCCTTACTGGAGTCATGTCTTATTTCAAGATAAATACAAAATGTATGTCGAAGTGACGTACTTGCCTGGGGGTATACTTAATGGAAATTGATAAACGTTGCCTTGATAGATCTCGTCTATGAATGTGTTTTATTTGCTTTTTCAACTTTCTTATACAGTAAATAACAGTGGCCCCGTTTTCCTAAGAAAACAGTCTAGTTTCCTGTTGTTTTATGACGCAGTGTTCGTATTAAACCTACTAACTACCGTTTCTTCTTTTGTCGGTGTTTTTTTCAACTTCAACAAAAAAATACCAGCTCTGAAGACAAACAAATAATAATTTTATGAAATACGCGATAGAATGAGTAAAAGCTTAAGTTGGAAGTTTTTACTGAACTGTAACCCTCTCATTTAGTATGGTCATTTTAGAAGGAAATGATTTTTATTGGCTATGTGTGTCATATTTACTGCAGTTATACACAAAAATTCATTTTAACAATTGTATGCAAAAAAACTGTCTTCACAGTTTATCGTTGGCAAACGAGTGGCTACAAGCTATACAACGATATCGTCGGTTTCAAAGATTCAATATGTATTGTGGAGAAATTTGCCCGTGCAGGCAAGGGGAACAACACGCGTAATGTGACAGGGTCCTCACCGACCCCTATGGAACGCCTAATCTGCCGTATAGTATGGAACGCCTAATCTGCCGTATAGTATGGAACGCCTAATCTGCCTTATAGGGTTTTTTTGTTCGTTGTCCTCAAATGGCATGTCGTTTTGCACAAAAGATAAGTCGTCATGTACAAAAAGCAGGTCGTTAAGTACATTTAAAAGGTTGTTATGGTCGAATTGTAAGTCGTCATGTACATTTTGGGGTTGTCCTGCTGAAAATATATATCGTTATTGACAAAACGCCAGTGATTAGGTACATTTTACAGATCGTTATGCTCAACCTATAAGTTGTTGTGGACTAAACGCATGTTGTTGTGTACAATTTACAAGTCGTTATGCTTGAAAAAAAATATGTCGTTATGGGCCAAAGACAAGTCGTTGAGTATAGCTTACAGGTCGTTGTTCTCAAATTATAGGTTGTTGTGGACTAAAAGCAAGTTGTTGTGTACAATTTATCAGTCGTTATACTTAAATAATATGTCGTTATGGGCAAAAGACAGGTACATTTTACAGATCGTTATGCTCAAACGATAAGTTGTTGTGGACTAAACGCAAGTTGTTGTGTACAATTTACAAGTCGTTATGCTTAAAAAAATATGTCGTTATGGGCAAATGACAAGCCGTTGATTATAGCTTACAGGTCGTGCTCAAATTATAGGTTGTTGTGGACTGAAAGCAAGTTGTTGTGTACAATTTATAAGTCGTTACACTGTAATAATATGTCGCTTTGGGCAAAAGGCAAGTCGTTAAGTATAGCTTACAGGTCGTTTTGCTCAAATTTAAAAGTCGTTATGAATAAAATACACTTTAAATAACGAATTGCAAAATGGGTATAACAACTTGCGATCTATAAAGAACGGCATGATATCTGCCGGTAACGACTTTTTGTTGCACATAACTACTCATAAATAGTACATCACAACTTGCCTTTTGTCAATAACGCCTACCAATTTAAGCATAACGAGCTGTATTATGTACATAACGAGTTGCAATTCGATCATAACGACCTATAAAGTGTTGATAACGACCTATTTAGTGAACACGACGAGTTGCCTTTTGTATTCAACAACTTACTTTTGTCCATAACGACTTAAAATTTGAGAACAACAAACTAAACACTTTAAATATAAGGCAGACGAGGCGTTCCATAGTATAGGTTGATTTTTTATTCGTTGCCCTCAAATGGCATGTCGTTTTGCACAGAGTAGTCGTCATGTACAAAAAGCAGGTTAAGAACATTTAAAAGGTTGTTATGGTCGAATTGAACGTCGTCATGTACAGTTCGGGGTTGTCATGATGAAAATATATATCGTTATTGACAAGGCAAGTGGTTAGGTACATTTGACATATCGTTATGCTCAAACCATCAGTTGCTGTGGACTAAAAGCAAGTTGTTGTGTACAATTACCAAACCCTTATGCTTGAAAAATATGTCGTTATGGGCAAAAGACAAACCGTTGAGTATAGATTACAGATCGTTATGCTCAAATTATAGGTTGTTATGGACTAAAAGTAAGATGTTGTGTACAATTTTTAAGTCGTTATTCTTTCATAATATGGCGTTATGGGCAACAGAAAAGTCGTTAAGTATAGCTTAAAGATATAATATTTTAGATAAACCACATGTAAACTATACATAGCGACTTGCATTTGATTAAAACGATCCTGCGATGACACATAACGACTTGATTTGTGTTCTTAACAACATTAAATTCTATATAACAACCCCTAAATGTGCAACGAATAGCTTTTCCAAGAACGAATTGCAATATGGGTATAACAACTTGCAGTCTATGAAGAATGGCATGAAATATGTCCGTAACGACATTTTCGGTGGGCATAACGACCCATAAAATGTACATCACAACTTTCTTTTAGTCCATAACGCCTACCAATTTAAGCATAACGATCTGTATTATGGACATAACGAGTTGCAATTCGACCGTAACGACATATTAAGTTTTTCTTAACGACATATATAGTGAACACGACGAGATGCATTTTGTACACAACGACTTACATTTGTCCATAACGACTTGAACTTTGAGAACAACAAACGAAAGGCTTTAACTATAAGGCAGAGGAGGCTTTCTATAGACACCGACCCATCCTACGGCGTCCTTTTCATGAATGGGACTGGTACAAATACGACATTTTATTATATTTACACTCAACATACATTTTGATAAGGAAATATATTGCGTTCAAAACATTATTAATGCAATGCTTTATCACCGGTGTATAAATATCATAACATTATAGTGTGTGAATTTTTTGTTATTGATAAAGCAAATATGTACCTACCTTATAAAGATGGGATGTAAATAAAGCAGTATGCGCGTTAATTATTTTTCGACTATAGCCCTTCGGGCTATTTAAAAAAAATCCATAGCCCGAATGAAATTGTAATAGCCCAAACTTTTTGTTTTTGTCATAATTCATAAAAATCATATTAAAAATGAGTTGGCTTGCACTTATTTTAATCTTGCTTGTGTTTTCTCACGAACACATAACTCCACAATCCGTGTTTATGTTAATTTGTTTCTCTATTTTAAATTTTACTTCAAATTTTAAATCGACCGCTCGGGCTACCTTGCATACAATTCTAATCGACCGACCGGCCTTTTACTCGACTCGGGCTTCGGGCTTCGGGCTTATAGACTAATTCGCACACTGAAAAAAAGGTATTATTTAAAACATGACATCTGCGTTTGAGATAAAAATATTTAGATCAGCATATACATAATATTGTTAAATTAAACTGATAAAAGGGAAAGCCCTCAGGAAGCATAGCCTGCACGAATAAACAGCAGCCTCGGTTTTATTGAAGCTGTTCATCAGTAGTAATGAATGATGCAACACCACTGACGCCCCCTAGCGCATGAGCGAAACTCCATTTTCAAATGTAAACACCATACATGTACACTCCATGATCCCTGAGGACCAGAAAAATATAACAACACAATGATGTAGTACGGGGCGACTTTTTACAGCCGCCACACAGGCACTCAACACCAGCTGTAGTAAAGAATTCACTGCCGTCCGGTCGCGTGACACCCCAATGTTGTGAAAACCTATATTTTCCTGTTGCAAACGCTTTTTGGGCATCAAATTATGTATTTTAGTATATTCATCTTAATACCACCGGCATCGGTTTGCATTTCGTTTTAAAGTTGTAATTTATCTGTTGATCTGGGAAAAGTGTTGCATCGTTCCTATTTAATAGATCAACATATACTTTTTTTAACTGCTTGCCAAAACGATAGAGGACAACGGTAATATACTCTGGCCATCTCTACAAATATGTACACCGATTATTTTGTATATACAGTATGTAACACTATATTATGTTGCCTGTATGTTTATTTTGGCCAAAATCACTTGTGTACTGGATTGCCGAATGAACGAACGAACGAACCAACCAACCAACCAACATAGAAAGCCATGTTTTAGTTATATGTCTCAGATATAAACTGAAACATTTCATTTTTTTGTTATTAAGTTATAAGATACTATAATGTTTGGACTTTCTTGACTCTATCAGCAATGGAAATTAAATGTGTTTGGTTTTACTTTACAATGAATTAATATAGATGTGGCATAAGACTGCCTCAAACAGGTCGCGTCCACTATACGTTTATTGTTTGCTTAACGCAACTCGATACGAATTCATGTTCTAGTCTAGTGGTTCTAAGAAAGCATTTGAGTTCCCCCATGCTGCTTTTTGACGTGTCTAGTCTATATTTTTTTTACAATAGTAGACCCTTAGAAAGCGTCCAATGGGTAGCCCTACTGTGCGCACTGAGCTTTATCTGTAGTTTATTGAACCTACCTACTGTTCATTAATGTCAATGATGTTTGAACTACTCTAGTATTAGAAACTGATGTTTACCCGTTGCATTGTCTCTTTGATATACTTTTCTATAAAGTCCTTTATTCAGCAGTCTTATTAAGTGTATTTGTTTAATTAACGAATAATAAATGAGTCAAAACAATAATGTCAACTTTTCTTAAAAGTCAGGTGATCATCTCCGAGTAAAACCTATATGTAGAGTCATATGAAATAAGCTTATCCCGAGAATTACTCGTGTTCAAGTTTTAAGTGCTATTCTAAGTGAGAACTTAACGCCGGTGGTTTTGTTAACTGTGACTTTCATAATTAGTACTATCTATTTAGTACGAAATGGCATTCTTTTGGGTACGTTGTGCTATTAAGATTGCGCTTATTGCTTGTATTTCATTTGTACAGTCTTATGCGACAATACAAGAACTAGCTACACAGTTCACCGCTGGCAAACGAGTGGCTACAAGCCATACAACGATAGCGTCTGTCTCAAAGATTCAATGTGTGGAGAAATGTATCCGTGCGGACAGGGACAGCAACACGTGTAATGCCGCAGGATACAACAAAAACACTAGATCGTGTCAGCTGAGCCTTGATCAGCAGCAAGATGTCGTCAACGACACCGACCCGTCTTTCGGCGTCTTCTTTATGAATTCGGGTACATTTGTATTTGAATAGTTAATTAATTAATTATTTAATTAATAATAATAATAATAGAAATATAAATAATAATAATAATAATTTTATTATTATTATTATTATTATTATTATTATTATTATTATTATTATTATTATTAATGAAAATTCGTTAAATTTTAACTCTTGAAAAAGTTTTTGTTCCTACGGCAACGAACTGATTGATTAAAGCACGTGTAGATGTAGAATAATATAATCAACTGTAATATAAGACATGCAAGTCTGTAAAAAATGTTTTAAATTAAGTAAATGTTAAAAATACATAAGAAATTGTAAAAATACAATTGAAGTATTACTGTAATGAATAAAGAATAAAAGTTATAGCATATATATCAGAACATGCAATAAGTTGATATGTGAAAATTACCCTTGCAAAAATGGTTTCCTTGGCAGGCGTTAGTTAGTGGTGTAGTTTTTGCTTATGTTTACACTGTCTTTTAGCATTGCCCTTTGAAAGTGTCAATAGTTTAGGTACTTTTAGCTAACGTATACACGTATCAATAACTTATAGACATTCATTAAACCGCTTTATGCAAAACGACAAGTCAAAGTCTTCATTTAAGTTTGAAACATAAATTGTTTAAATCGAATTTTTCAGCACTTGGTGTAGATCTATAATAATATCTTCAATTTAAATAAGGGTATAAACACAAACATGTCATGTTGTAAATAATGACAAATTGCGTAAAAATAATATTACTCAAAATGAATACATGCCCTTCTACAGCGCTCACACCGCCCTCCTGTGTCACGGAGGAAGCTCTGGTTGACGGCGTCCTTCCCATTCCTGACAACCAGATAACGGCGACGTCCTCTTCTGATGTTAACCACACTCCTCCCAACGCCCGTCTAGACAATACGCTCAATGGCGGGAGCTGGTGTGGAAATGCGACCGACACAAATCTGTTTATTATGGTTTGTATGCTATGTTAGTGCCCTTTAATGTGTAAAACTTTAATTTATTAGATGCAGCATTAGCATGGATAGGTCCAGAATTCCAAGTATGTTTACTCGTTGGAATATAGAATCGTAGATGCCATAACTGATATAAAAACGCATCGATGTTTAAAAAGTAATTGATGTGTTAGCAATCTGAAAGAAACGATCTGACCAGTTCCTTTTCGAATAAAATACTTGTGAGGGAATACCACTGTTCCGGTTTACAACCTAAATATTTCTAAATACACTTTTGTTACATACACCTAATGTTGTTTTATGACATACAACACATTAAGACTATGTTGACATATCAAATACGTATTGGAATTTACAAATCGGGTTTTTATATTACAGTAGATAGTATCGAACAAAATTATAATTACTTCCACCCTAAAATATGGTTCCTTTTGCATATTTGACAGTTCGCATTTATCAGTTTCAGTTCAATGCCCTACGCTCGGTGATGGCTGTTCACACACAGGGTAACCATTATGATCCCCCGCACGTAAAAGACTTCCGTATGGAATACAGTGAGGACTGTGTCACTTTCAGAAAAGTCAACGATGCCAATGGTGTCAGCGCGGTAATATGTCCACTCCTGTAGTATTCAAAACTATGTCATTATAAATATTTTGCATTTAAGGAATGAATTTCATGGTTGGTGTCATTATCGGTGTATGAACACAGTTGGTCTGGTGAAGGTGTGTGGGTCTGGTGAAAGTGTGTGGAGTCCAAAGTGCTTTGACCAGACCAACTAAACGAATATTTTAAAACAAACTTTTATGTGTATTTTCTTCAGATGTTTCTCCATCCCATCAGATATGACACGATCGAGGTGTTACCCCTGCCCGTCCCTGTCCGTGCCCTGTGTGTCCGCATCCATCCACTTACCTACAATACCACGCCCTGTCTCAGGGTCGAGTTCATGGGTTGTGCGGCTGTGTGAACGAAGCTGACGCTGGGCGCAACACGATGGTTCCTGTACTGTACTGATGAACTTATTGTGTTGGCTGTTTTGTATGTTTAAATATTTGCAAATTGATAGTTGATAATTAAAGGCATCACACTGACACAGTATTAGCAAAATCTATAAAACGAATTCATGTGTGTTATGAGTCTAAGTCTGACATTTTGGGTTCAATTGACTATTTAAGCGATGTTGAGAATTTGGTATCATTTGAAAGGTTATGTTTGAAGATTACAGTTTCAAATATAATATGAAAATATTCCTATTATTTATGTCAATATCACTTCTTTGAACTGCATACGTATTTTTTTGGCGATGTTAAACAAAGAACATTTTTTACGTCGTAAACAAATTTGCAAAGGTATGATATATATTATATCATGTTCAAAGAATTTTGACACGAAAGCGCTTTTAACCATTTGGAGGCCAAGGAAACTCCTTTCAAATACCATATAATTTGATGCCTTATTTTGACGTCATTTTTCGTAGTGACGTCATATCGTCCATTGGACCCAAAATCAAAGACAATCTACAACTGAGTAATTTTGTGATCAAAACTAACTTGTTTACTCACGGCGTTGAGAGTAAAATGTACTAGACATTCAGCTAAAATGCATATTTTCCCAAATGTTGTTCAAACATACATTTTACCATACACTCGGAAATTACCATTCAACGTCAGGGCATACACATTAATTTGTTAGTTTCTATTACTGGCCCAACGTGCAAGATATTGGAGCCCGACCACACATGACAAACCAGGTTGTTAAACATGCCCAGTTGATAGCACTGATATTACAGTAGTTCCGACCTTCATAACTTTAACTTGGCTTGGAAATCTCTTGGTAGTGAAATGCAATGTAAAACGCAATTGGGTATCAGTTCTAAGACTACACGGATATACGAGCGTATTGATCTTCTTTAGGTAATTTTAGATGGTGTAAAGGGGGGGTCAAACTCGCCATCAGTGGGTCGGCAGTCAAGTGTTTAACCATTGAGCAACAGCCCCTCAGTTAGCTGCACTTTACATTCACCCCCATTATTTTGGCGAGACAGCAGTAGGGTGAGGTGACAACACCGCCATGTGAACGTACGAAACATTGACCTGGCTATGTTGCAGAGACCTTTAGTAGTCTACTACATGTCATTGTGTACACACACGGTCTTACTGACCTGTGTATTTTCGCTCTAAGGATCATGGGATCGCACTATTTTCAAGCTACTTTCACTATCCTCCACGTCCACGATAGATGATGATAAGAGAAAGTGAAATTAGAATTTGTGACTTGTTTTATTACAATGTTTTTGCCTCAATTGAACACATATAATAATAAAGACATACATTTTAAAATGTATTATTCATTTACCTTTACGTTTTATACACGTTAACTATATATTAAAGGCACTTTTCCAAATTCGTCAAGCCTACGCGAACTATATTTGCGGAAGCACAAATCCCCCAGATAGGGGGTAATCCTACGGTCTAGTATAGAGGTGATAATAACGTAGTGACGTCACCATCTATGTATAGAATGACTACATGTTTATTAAGTAGAAAATAATTTTAAAAATATTAGGCGAAAGAAAAGTCTGGTTCCACTGACCCGAACCTACATGTTTTCGTCCCTAACATTAACTTTTTTTTCCATTCGAATAAAAATAATTTGGTGCAAAACTTTAGTACGAAAAAATATATTTGGTTGTTCACGGCTTTTATCGTGTTACAAAATAAAACATGGCTGTTTTGATTTCCAAAACCATTCCAGCGGTGAATTTTCGAGGTTGTCATCATAACGTCAGTATGATTATCAACCCTCACTCAGCATCATTAAAAATCCCTACCTATCCTATCTACTTTTTGGGGGCATGTCACAGGAACCAGGCATATTTTTTTGGCCTTAGCACATAATTATCAAGATAACAAAAGCCTGATATTTTCCATAAATCTTTCATTAAAAACATTACATAACAGGACATTATACATGTACATTCAAGAGTAATGTTTTTATTTTACTTTCTTTTCTGAAATAAATATTGTTTGATAGATTAGTAGTTTGAAATCCATAACATTAACATAAATCTTAAATGAAAGTTAAAAAGTTCAATAAACAAGAGAGCCCAAAGGGCCCTAGGTCACTCACCTGAGGAAAAGGTCAAAGATCACAGTGGAGCCATTTACAGAGGACCACTAATGTTGTCCACCAAATATTGGTAGAGGACCTCTAGATGATGCTATTGACCAAATATGAAAGCCCTGGGCCTTGTGGTTTCAGACAAGAAGATTTTTGAAAATTGCATTTTGAAAACCTATTTTTTGACCCCATGACCTACATATGCAACCAATCAGAACCATTTGAACAATTTCTGTAAGGGACCACCGAGGGATCATTCCTGTGAAGTTTGGTCAAATTCCCATGAGTGGTTCAGGAGAAGATGTCGTTTGAAGTTTTCCTTATATAAATCAATGTAACATTGTGACCCCCGGGGCGGGGTGAATTTTGACCCCAGGGGCATAATTTGAACAACTTTGGTAGAGGACCTCTAGATGATGCTATATACCAAATATGAAAGCTATAGGCCTTGTAGTTTCGGACAGGAAGATTTTTGAAAACCTATTTTACGACCCCGTGACCTACTTATGCAACCAAGTGGAACGGTTTGAACAACTTTGGTAGAGGAACATCTAGGGATCATTCCTGTGAAGTTTAGTCAAAATCAAATGAACGGTTTCAGAGGATAAGTTGTTTAAAGAAATTGTTGATGCACGCACGCACTCACGGACGGACGGACGATGGACAATGGGCCATCACAAAAGCTCACCATGAGCACTTTGGGCTCAGGTGAGCTACAAACAGTTGGCAGCCTTAAATACAGTAATAACTATTAATTTTGGCATATTTCTATTAATAAAGTTAAACATCACAATATATTTTCCATGTTTATTTCTGTTTTATCATCTCATGATATAATAGTCTTATACATAAACAAGTAACATTAAATAGTATACACAAAAATATAACATTTAACATAATGTAAATCAATGGATTTAAAAAAAGCTCCTA
>Ga0224511_10004173_pt1 | contig 10804 bp, 5 predicted proteins | sample SF_May12_sed_USG_2_FD_169988 | JGI IMG/M metagenome (GOLD analysis project Ga0224511, IMG submission 169988) | Sediment microbial communities from San Francisco Bay, California, United States - SF_May12_sed_USGS_8_1 | ecosystem: Environmental > Aquatic > Marine > Sediment | place: USA... | reverse complement strand
GCTTTTGTTGCATAGTACGTTACGCCACATTCTTTGTTGTTTTGGTACAAAACGAAAGAAAGCGACAAAATCTGTTATAAAAATTTATATAATCTTAGAAAAGGGAAAACGACAAAGAAATTGTAAAATGTGTAGAAAGTGCTTTGATATACCAGCATTGAGCACGCTCAAAGTATGTTCGTGATGTCTAGTGATAAATATTTCCAACACAAATTATAATGCGGTTATGCACACAAAACGGAAGCGAAAACAGCATCTGTATTATTAGCCTTTGACTATCAAAAGTGTATTTCAGAGTTTCTTTTAAACTTAAACAGAAAATTTAAATCATGTCCGCCTATCGAATGTGAATAAAAGAACTACCAGTCGCTGTCGAAATCAAAAGTTGTTCTGAAGTGTATTTCCTAATAATCTTCTTACATTTTCGTATGGACATAACGCGTGTAATGACGTTCGATGCTCCGTCAAAATGCGGGAAGGAACGTTACGTCAAACGGTGCATGTCCGTGTTACCAGCGATTCCATTTTCTGGTTGGTCCAAATGACGTTGTTCGTTATTACGTAACGTAAATTCCAACCTTTTGTCGGACACAACGCCATTTCAAATGCACCAAAAGGTACTAGGCGATACGTCAATTAGCAGACCAAAGACAATAATGTAGTAATGATACTTTGCATCTGATTATGACGTTAATATGCATATGTGCATTTCCCGCTGACAATATGCTCAAAACATGTCGTGTGTGTCCCCTTATTCACATCTTAGGACAGAGCACACATGCTGTTTTATAAATTAGAACTGGTTTAAATTCAGAATACTTACTTCAAAGGGGTGTGAGTTTTGCTGACGGTATTGATAGTCAGAGCATAAACTTGAGTGTTGTGCGCGGTCATTTCAAACGATGGCGACAGATCAGGTGCTATAACCTTTTTTAAGGCGATTCGAATATGTGGAACATTGCCTAGTCAGATTATCGAAAGAATAAGCCCTAGATAAGAACTAAAGACAATAAGATCACGCGGGCATGCATCTAATCATTGACGAGTGGCCTACGTGCAGACTACAGATGAGGTGTACTCTGCATGATGGTTTTATATTTATATTTATATTAAAAACTGCGAGTTCAAATTGTGCCAAACACACAGTTTAATTTAGTAAATACGTTAATAAAACTTTACAATGTGCATTCTGTGATCAGGACGTTAGGACATCCCACTGCCAAGGAACTTTTACAGAGGAAGTAGCATAGTTCAGCACCTACATCTTTCATTTAAGAAATTATAAGTAAAAAAAGAAAATAAAGAAAGAAAAATCCGAAAAACACAAAAATAGCTTTTTCTGAATGTCTGTTGAGTCATGGTGTTCTACGTGTTTTGTGTCGTGCTGTGTGTTGCTTTTTGTACGGGGCATTCGGTGTTATGGTGCCCTTAAACTTGAAATGTCTACATTGTTTGCAACATTCTTTCTTTGAATATTCCTTCAATTTATGTTGTAACTTTGCCAGTTTCCGGCTCTAGTCTAATGTCAATACCACCCTCCCTTCACTACTGCCTTAGTCATTCTCCACTTATTGACAACACAACAAAAACCGGGTAAAATGCTTCTGCGTATTACGTAGATGTCTTTCAGGGCTTTCGCAATGTATAAAATATCCGACAATACCCATTTAATGAGTTACATCTTGGAATATTATAACAAGATTCGAATCTGACTTGTGTTGGACGGTAAATAACTAAGTACACATTTGAACGATTTGCCGCTATTATATGTCTCCGTATCAGAATCCGCACATATGTACTGGATAAAAATGGAACAAGTTGAAAAACGTTTTGGGCTGTTCCTGTCGTCCGTATCAGTACAATCAGGACTCATTACAAAGACACTTTTGGTTCCCAAAGGATATGCCAGTATATCGAGCTTGTCCGTATATTGGGTTTAATCAATCATAATGTACTGATAAGCTTATTGACTGGTGTCTGATTATTATGCATTTAGTTATTCCTTATTATACACATTACATATCATACACGTAATACAACAACTTTTTTTTAAATTATTACAACTAAAATTGTTAAAGACTGATATAAAAATGATACAACATTATAAAATAAAAAGCACATAAAATAAAAAGCACAAACAATGATAGGACTTCCAAATTTTACGCCGTGACGATGGAAAACTCTCATTCGATTACCTTTAAACAGTTGGTGAAAAATCAGAAGATGTTTGGAGTCAAGGAGCCACCAGAGACAGCAAGTTTGGTAGTTTGACACCTGCATCACAAAATTCCTTCCGCGGCACACCAGGATGATGCACGCACCAAGGCCAAGTAAAAGGAGAAGTTCCTCTGGTTTCATCTTCCACGTGACGTTTCCAAGTACGAACTGACTTGTGATTTATGCAGCCGGAATAAGAAGAACAATGTGTATGCGAAAGTACCACCGTCGGAGTACCATGCCGGGGTCCGATAGAACGCGTCCATTTAGACTTCTTGGGTTCATTGTCTAAATGTCTCATGTTGGCGGACCAGTTTACAAAGGTAACTGCGATGCGGCCTTAGATAAGTTCTTGTCACGGTTAAGCTACACGTTCCAGTTGGTTTTCGATCAGAGGCTCTGTGTTCGTTACTACAGATCAACAAAGCGCGCACTACACCATACAAACCTGCGAATGACTGGTTAAGCGTTACAACCGAACGTTTATGAATGCTGTAAGATGGTACAATGTGCAGTCAAAGCATAGACGGGATGAACACGTACAGTAGATTGCAAGGGCAATACGGTTGTCTGTGAACAGAAGCACGTCTAACATGCTGATGTTCGGACGAAAGGTGATAACGCCTGCTCAGTTGATGTTCCCTGGGCCCGTCAAGCATGCTGATTAACCAGAAGAGTAGATGAGTTGTATGCAAGACAGTTGCTCTGGATACGTTGTATACCTCCATAAAGGTCAATAAATACTACGCCTTGAAGATCTTGTTGAGGCCGTACGCAGATGCCGGAGGGGGATCTTGTGTATCTTCTGGATTCATCAGTGTAGAAGGGTAAGTGCAAGCAGTTGTGTTTACCTTGGAAGGCATCTGCAATCATCACAAAGAAGATTCCAGCATACCTGTTCAGAGTGGAGTTGCGAAAAGCTATGTTCGTGACCAACAATGACCAGATGATGCCATGTAGGGACAGGAAGGTACCGGCATGGATTACTAAGTAGAAGGAGAATCCGTAAGATCGAACGACGGTTCCAGATGACACGGGATTGTTTTTGCACATGTCGGCATCCATGGGATGGAAGATTCGTGATCCAGTGTGATTACTGTCGTGAATAGTATCATGGAGCGTGTGTGAATGTGTCAGTTAAGGATGCGCTTGACATTGACAAGTACGGATATACAGTGTTTACGCGTTGTTGACGGTTTTACTTCTGTTTCAGGTATGACTGTAAGGGAAGTTTGTGAACCGGTGAAGGAGCTTGGAAAGCTGTATCAGCCTGCTGATGATTTCGAGGAGTAACTGGGCTTGACGTTGTGCAGGACAGAGACCTCCTGTATTCACTTAAAATGGCATGGCTACGGTAGCCAAAGGTAGGCAAGTAGATGGCCAAGGAGGTGTTGGTAAGTGATATGACCAACCGGGACTGAATTAATGCATCATCTATCCTCTCCCGTCACTTAAGCCTGTTTAGGAGGCTACGGCTAAGCTGTACGAGAGAAAGGCCCTTCGCCGTAATATTAAATTAAAGGACAATCGCGAGCTGGAGCGGATAGTCTACAATGCAGCTGAGGGTGGTCAACGAGAGGAGGCGGTCAACTACCTTGATCCTGGATTTTCCTGTAAAGCCTGTCTCCAGTCAAGCCTTTTGTTAGCGAGTTGGACAGGGAAGATCCAGAGGAGCATGCCCCCGTTATGTTATAACTCTGACCGTGGCGGGTACTCTGGAGACGGGGCGACTGGAAGAGGGAGACACATCTGGGAGAATAAGGGTTGCTACCGCATACGTTGTAAGGTGGTTCCGATCAAATAGAAGGCTTCTTGTCTGTCCGCATCGGACCTGTGTGTACGGGCGGAGGGTGGAGCGTCGAGAGCGTCTAGCTCGCAGCAACCGACATCTTTGTCGAGAGCTTATTGCTCAAACAAGGCAGTGATGTTTGGGGACACGGTGTCCAAAACAAACATGAAGACAAGGAAGTAGGGCCAGCAGGGAAATGTCGCGTGTAGGAGAGATACAGAACTTTGGTGCTGTCAATGGAAAACTTAAACCAGTTCTCACATGACCTGCGACAACGACGCGGTTGATTGTGCTGTTAGGAATGTATTCATAAGGCACACACCTAGCGACACCACATCCCTAGTGTTTTTACCTTCGGCTGTCCCAAACATCCGAAGAGAAGCTGCTGGGAAGGAGGAGCGAGCTGCAGCAGATCTAGCGTTGGGTAGTAGGGCGAAATGTGGCCTGGGGAAGGGGCAGTTCGTACCGATTAAATATGTAGCCCTGGTCCCTACGCGTGGATAAGTCCCTCGTGAATACTGGTTATATTTCTATTGTTATTGTTGATTTCGATAATTATACTAAATAAATTCTAAACCCGATTGAAATCGTCGTTTAATATTAGATTCGTGCTTTAACGTTATGAAAAACAAAGGGAGTTAATCAACCAACTAGGTCTCGATTTATATATTCTGAGTATTCTCTTAATAAGTTTTGGTGTTAATTAAAAGAATACAGTATTGGTGAGTAAAAGGTTTTAGTTTTTATTTTTAGGTCGCAGTGAACTGAATGATTTATTAGAGGTGTACGATGCCGATGACTGTTTTGTTTTATCGATTCGGCCCAAATTCTACATTTGCCTCTGGTTCGATCTACGGACTTAAATGATTAAAAGAGAGAATTGCCATTGTCACTTGCTTCAATGTTTCTGGAACGGACACACAAAAAAACGTTTGTAATTGGGAAATTTGCCAGGCCTTGGTGGTTTGGTAAAACTTGATCCAAAGATATATGTCACTTTTAGCAAAAAAGCCTGGATGACGTTCTGTGTATTCCAAGATTGGTTGAAGCAATTTGACAAGTCTATGCGTTTACAAGTAAAACATGTTGTTTCACTTGTTGACAACGCATCTACCCATACTAAAAGTGGGTTGTTGCTAACAAAAACTAACCGAAGTTTCTACCCCCAATACAACTTCACATACTCAACCAAAGGATGATGGCATTAACAGAAATTTCAATTGTCACTTCAAAACGTCACTGTGCTCTTCTGGTAGAATTGATTTCCAGATTTCCACGTGAAGAAAGTAAAAAGCCTATGTTTGCCTCTCAATTTGTAGAAACGGAAAACGGTTTGAAAACAGGGGAGTTATTAAGTGATTACTCAATATTGGGCATTTCTAAACTTGAACCTAAAGACTGTTCAGTGAACGATACCAGTGAAGATGATGACGATGGTGTCGATGATGGTGATACTGATGTCGCAGTTTTAAGGAAAGTTCGAATGTTCAGGCGAGAAATAGCTTGAACAATGGGATAAACTCTTTTTAACAATAGGGTACCTTCTTCAATCCGAAATATCTGCCGATCTGCGCGGGCATTGATGTCTACTATAAACATTACAAAATCAAACGAGGTTCAGAAAAGTATCACATACCTTTTTCGTTAATTGACAAATAAACCAAACAGTGTGCAATCAATTTTTCTTCAAGGATTTACTTTTAAAGGCCTTATCTTTCAGCGGCCTGCCCATGCAGTGGTGTGACGGTCTGACGATAAATTTCGAAGCGATGCTTGAAAACAACCAGCTTAACTTGCCGTCGAAAACGTAAATTCTTTGGCATTTTGCGTGGATCAGCGTGTCTCTCGTTCCTTACTGCTATTCCGTCCGCTACTTTGTTAGCTGTCGGTGTCCTGCGCCGTTAAGAACACTATGGTATCATTTTGAATGAAGACAATTAAAATGTTTTACAATATACATTTAGTACCATCATCTGTATCGGTACAGCATGATGACCGTATCGATACATATTGGTTGATTTCTGTATCGATAGTGTACCGATAGTGATATCGTCCCAGCCCTACAATCCTGCTTCTGAATAATTTAATCAAAACTGACCTGGCTATCAGGTAAAATCTTGAAAGAAACCAGTAATTGTACAACTGACAAATTACGACTACCGGTCTTTAAACCATTCAGTCCATTGATTTTCCAGGAAAAAATCAGCCGAACCAAGTACATCATAATATATCAGACCAGCCAACCCAACCTATAATATTACCAGTGAAAAATTGTCCAAACGAAAATTTTAAATACATAGCAATATAGCCCTTGCTAACTTCCAACATAACCGTATTACATATCACTTGAACAGACCGTTGGGTAAATTTCTTACCAAATTCTGATGGTTTTCCTAACGGGTAGGAATTACGTTTATCCGATTAGAAACCAGGCGCTAACAAGGTAGGGCGAGGCAGTAGACGCTTCACCTAACCTAAAAGCTTGTAACTCATTCGGACCAACACAGAATGCCGGTATCCGTGTAAAATAATGAGTGCAGTGTGTCCGTTAAAACAACGCCTTTTACACATTTAAAGTTTCTATCGCAAATAGTGAGTCTTGATGGTAGATACTTTATCATCAGGGTGATTATATCGTTACTTTTTCGCCTTCTGTACGCTTCCAAACACTAGCTGAGCTCTCTGCAGTAACACAACAAGATGGCGTCCTAATTTTGTCTCCTCGGGGATATCCGGGTAACTTGGCTACAACACTGTGCCGTACTGTACACGGTAAAGCTTCCAGCAGTGATCTCTCTTGCATAGCTGTCAGAACATGCATGTACACATGTGTTTTTTGAAACGCCTAAACGAATCTGTAACATGTTTGCGTATTTGAGCGTTCTGTGCGTAAACGGCTGGCGTATCATACATTTTAGTGAAACGCACCCAATCTACGAACAGGTGCTCCATTGGTGCTGTGGTGAGGATGAGTACCAGGCTTTTTCTATTTTGGTCAAGTCTTACGTTGGATACCTCAGAAGCGGATCCGCACAGCTACATCAGAATCCATTTGCGCAAGTTTATCCCACCCATAAATACACAATCATGCACTAAAAGGACACTGGAGCATAACAAAGTACGAAGGGCATACAACCGCATTTGTAGGACCGCACGCCGGGTACTTAGATGGCAGTATTTTTATTCGATACGTCGTATACATGCCTTTTTTCGCTAAATATATAATTTAAATCCATGTTAAGTATGTTGTAAATATTCCCCAACATTTAGAAGCGGTGAATGATGCAATATTACAAGTAGACAGGTCATGGTTCTCGATGAAGGAAAATGTACTTGCTTACACACAAATGACATTACGACAATTTTCAACTGTGTTTGTCGGATTTTCCGTGATACCTTTTACTTTTAAATAAGAGCTGTATGTGAAAATAGTATTTTACAAAAAACAGTTTAATTAATTTTTTAAACTAATGAGCAAACAAGTTGTCTAAATTCGTTCACGTGGTTAGGTTTTCTGTCTTGATTAATAAATCAATATAAGGAAATGTGTTTAACATTTATTCAAATAAAACTTATTATTCTAAGAAGACAATCTGGCACATTCTGCCCGTTTTGATTGATGCGCAGCAAACGATATCGAGAAAAAAGAACATTCCGAAACATAAAACGCACAATGGAAACGTTAATGAGTGTATGACTGGAAAATTGTATAAATATCATAAAAGCGGGCATGCTGTAACTTGTCGTCAAAAGTGCCCTAAAACGATAGCTCCAAGCTAATTACAACGTCAAACACACACACATTGTGTAACTCAACAATTAACAATGTTAACTATTTGATATAAAACAGCCATGTTTCAATCAATTATTTGTGACGTTTAATGTAGTTTAGGAGAATTAAACTTGATTATGTTATTTGTTTCTTCAAACATCACTATTTGTATTAGACTTGTAACGATAGCGTGCAGATAACGTTTGTTTTTTGCAGGTGGTTATTGCTTTAAATTATGAAACAAATGACTGAAATCACGTGCAACTTTAAGTTAGAAGTAAAGTAAAACATTCCAATCTGCTTTCAACATTGTTTTCTTTCTTTCACTCGGAAGCATTTCAATACAAGTCACTGTCCTTGAGCGCGACCTTTAAACCACGTTCGCTTTAACAGCACGCCGATGATTCCGATACAGTGTGCATTGATACACGTCCAACAGGCTAATTTAAAACTCAATAAATACTGCCATAATTATAATTGTATGCTTTTGTCGCGGGACATAAGAATATATAAACCGCGGCCGCAAACATGATAAATACCTTTATGTATCGATGAAAAGCATTGCACCCACACAATATATTACATTGTTTTGTTTTGTTTAATTTAATAATCAAAACATCATGCTCTTGAAGTTTACAAACTGTTGAACTATAGAAATATATCGATAAAATATAAACATTGTAAGCAATGCATTAATATTATTAATTCTAAGACCACTGGCATTTTCTTATCAAATTCGCAATAATTAGCAATTTCTATAAAGTATACAAATACTTTCTTAAAAAAAAAACACAAGAAAACAAGTGTAAGCCTAAAACGCTTAATCGTGCAATTACTGTGCTCGATAATGTATCATAAGAATTTAATATTCACCTCGGTACGTAAACCCTGACTAATTCAGTGTTCGTGTAAACATTATGTTTTTTTTAACATTCTTTTTCTTAAAAACACAAATTTTATTATGTTTACATTAATTTAAGCCTTAACTAAATATTCATACAATGATCCCATTTGTGCTTCTTAACTAATATGATCAGTAGAAAACAGGACAATGTCATCGACACATACAAGTATAAAAGCATTATCATGGACAACAGTTCAATATAGTTGATGGTACATGTAAGTTGATCAATATCAAGGCCGTTACATATAGCATTATTTAACAGAATAAATAAAAGAGGAGAGAGGCATGGTCCTTGTTTCAAGCCTTCTGTGGCATTAAAACATTAATTTAAGGCTTACAGTTCCTAATAGAAACACACATTTGCAGCAACAGAGAAGAATCACAAACTTAGTAACATTTAAGAATATAACATTATAAGATAAATCACCAGGCCGCTTTTTACTATTTTTGATTATTTTAATTTGTAAACATGATTTAACAATTTACATCCTATTCATATTAAGGGGAGGTAAAAATATGAGAAATTAATTCCCTTTACCATTTTCCATAAGACGTAGATAATTTCTGTAACAGTGTTTTAAAAAACTGAACGGTTAAAAAGTTTAATTAAACTATCAAACATATTATATTTTGTAAATTTCATTCAGTTTTATTACAAACTTATGCATTTTTCATTTGACGACACCAGTTAAGCGCTGTAAGCCTTAACACAAGCGTGGGCATTATTATTAATAAGTTTTATCATTTTTCGTCTGATGCCATACTTCGCAAGTAACGAATAAAGTATTCATATTATTTTGCGTTTTTTAATTAAGTCAAACGCCTTTCATAAAACAATGTTTGCCACAAAATGATAATTCATTTATCAATTATGACTATGACTCTTTAATAAATATGCGTGTTTTGGTATTTCACGATATGGTGCTTGTATTACTGTTTATTTGTTGCTTATCATATATATATTATGTAGATGGAACTAATTAACACATATATAATTTATTCTAATGATTCTTGTTAAAACAGTTCATAGTCCTTTGATCAACACATTGGTTATATGTTGTTTTATATGTGCAAGTTTGGACAAAACAGAAGAAACCAAAATACTTTCATTAAACTGTAAAATGCGTTTTTCTTCAAAGTCTTGTCCGATACAATATTATCAGACAAATTAGACATCGCCATAAATAAAATATATACAAATAACACTTCTGTTTAACATTGTTTCTTACAACGCAATCTAATTTTAGTGTGATCTTTCTTATATCGAAGAAATAAGATGCTAAATTTCAGCGTAGTTTTTTATATCACTAAGAAAGCTAACATTTAAGGTATTTCTGTATCTAAAGATGTGTTCTTCATTTAGGCCCCGTTTTATCAATAATGCCGGTCTTATCTTAAGACCGGGTCTTAAGACCGAATCCTGAGACCCGACTTAGGACCGAGTCAAAAATCCGTTTTATCAACGCGGTCATAACTTTGCAGCCGAGTCTTAAGATTTTCTTGCCGTTTCTTGTGGCTAATTATTCCATCAGCAGCGAAACCAGTCAAAATGTAAACATCCGCTTCTAGCGCGCCATCTGTCAGTGTCGTCTGACAACTGAAGCCAGAGAAGTTAAAATGTCTCGAAGTGTTAACTTCACAGAAAGCGAGATTTCTGCCATGGTGGAAGGGGTAGTTGACAACTACCACACACTGTATGGGCCCCAACGTCCCGGTGGCCCAACAGAAAAGGACAAATCGGCCACTTGGGCCGAAATTGCATAAAGGTAGATGAATAAGTTTTAATCGTTTAACAATTTTTAAACTTATTTCAAACCACTCTTTAATGTTTATATTATTAAAAGTTTGTAATTTGATTTCGGCCTTAACCATATTTAGGCATATTATAATCACACGTTACAATACAACTACAGATCTACAGTGTGGCAATTCGATATTTAATTTTAATGTCGAACTCAGAATTCCAAGTATCATGTAACAATAACATGTTTTTATTACAGGGTTAACGCAACTGGGTGGAAAAACAGATCTGCTGGTGATGTGTCCAAAAAGTGGAAGTGTGTCAAGGTAGCATTAAAATATTTAAATATAACTTTCAATCACAACACAGTGGCGGGTCCAG
>Ga0224511_10004172_pt1 | contig 10805 bp, 6 predicted proteins | sample SF_May12_sed_USG_2_FD_169988 | JGI IMG/M metagenome (GOLD analysis project Ga0224511, IMG submission 169988) | Sediment microbial communities from San Francisco Bay, California, United States - SF_May12_sed_USGS_8_1 | ecosystem: Environmental > Aquatic > Marine > Sediment | place: USA... | reverse complement strand
TTATTTATATTTTATGATAACTTGGTGTGATATTGTAGTCCTACAAGCACACATCTTCGCATGAAATGACATCATAAGGGTGTACCATATACGTTTCCATAGGATATAGTTAGAAACAACCGCGAGGAGATAATGTAAGTAACACACCGCGAGGATATAATGTTAGTAACACACCACAAAGAGGTAATGTAAGTAACACACCACGAGCAGATAATGTTAGTAACACACCACGAGGAGATAATGTTAGTAACACACTACGATGAGATAATGTTAGTAACACACCACTAGGAGGTAATGTTAGTAACACACCACGAGGAGATAATGTTAGTAACACACCACAAAGAGGTAATGTTAGTAACACAACACGAGGGGATAATGTTAGTAACACACTACGAGGAGATAATATTAGTAACACACCACGAGGAGCTAATGTTAGTAACACACCACGAGGGGATAATGTTAGTAACATACTACGAGGGGATAATGTTAGTAACACACCACAAATAGGTAATGTTAGTAACACACCACGAGCAGATAATGTTAATAACACACCACGAGCAGATAATGTAAGTAACAGACCGCGAGGAGATAATGTAAGTAACACATCACGACGAGATTTTTTTAACACACCACAAGGACATGATGTTAGTAACACACCGCGAGGGGATATAGTTAGTAACACACCACGAGGGGATAATGTTAGTAACACACCACGAGGAGTTAATGTTAGTAACACACCACGAGGGGATAATGTTAGTAACACACCACGAGGGGATAATGTTAGTAACACACCACGAGGAGATAAGTTAGTAACACACCACGAGCAGATAATAAGACAAAAGATCATTGTCTCGGTGTCTTTACCACGACATTGGATCTGCCGTACGAGTTGAGTAACCCACGTGTGGATGGATAACGTAACTGTCTGGTCGTGGGTAACGGTGTCTGTCTGGAAGAGGGAAACTGCGCCTGGCTGGACAGGGGATAAACTGCGCTCTTATTTGAGGCGGAACCCTTGTCTGCTTGGCCAGTGTATGCATCATGAGCGCTTTGTGGCTGCATTTCGACGATGGTTGGGGCATCTTAAACAAAAGGACATAAATACATGTATGTTTTAAACGTTTGTATAGTAATTTAAGGTTAAATTAAGTAAACATCAACGTCAAGCTAACAAGCGTCGGAAAAAAATTGTTTAATTCTGTTAAATAATCATATGTGTCGGTCACATAAACTTCCTAATCGCAGGTATGTTAAAATGCAACACACAATAAACCCTTAACAACCTTGATTACCTCGACAGCTTCAACAACACAACAAAGGTTTTTACTTTAAAGTTTCTGAAAGCGACAACATTTAGGCTATCGTATTTGTTATATTTTTAAAAGTAAACACAAGTTATCAGTTTGAACCCCAAATTGGCGCTTTATCGTTTAAGATATGCAAAGACGTCATGAAATGTTGAAAATGACGCGTTTAAATTCATTGTGAAACAAGTTCATGTGCAAAAACAATCAGCAAAGAACATATGAAATGAAGAATGGTTGTTTGTTGTTTTGTTCATCTGATTCATAATTACATTACATATAACATACATTCAACTACCTAACCTTTTGGTCAAAGTTGTTTTCTTCTACTTTAATCCTAATTAGTACATTTTAGAATTCAACTATAAATTGTGTACCCGGTAAATTAGACTGTATTAAAACAAAGAGGAATATTCTGTTAATATTTCAACATGCATGGATAACTATAGTTAATTTAAGTATGGTTAAAAAGTCAGATGTAAACAATTCTAGTCAAAAGATACATGCATAATATCTTTAAACATAATATACAAACATTTTCTAAATAGTATTGGTAAAATGTAATCATAAAAACGCATGTTTTCGAACAATGATGTTATTCACGTAGTAAATATAAGACTGAAATCTTCTCAGAGTATAGAATATCGATAATAAGTCTGAATCTAATTACCTCATTTCAATGCCTGAACGCGAAACATCCAAAGCGATTGTCAAAACTCTTCAATGATCTGAACTTCCGCGTTAAAACCACATTGTATCAATACCCGAAAATATAGTCAAATATTTGGAACACGTGTGTGCAAAGTTCTAAGTCGGTCGAGTCGTTTCAGGAATCTTAGTAACCACGATCGCTTTATTTAAATATCCTCTTATATGCTTATTTTCTTGTTGTATTATATGGAAACACATCGTTTTAATAGTTGTATTACACATATTAACATAAAACATTTTTTTTATAAAAATAAATGTACTTAATCAAACGGTTTTGATTAAGCTCATAATTAAAGAAGACATGTACAGTTAATTAAAACATCCACGGCAATAGAACTGAAGAACGGATTGTATGTGCAAAATAAATCAAATAATAATATCTAATTTAAAAAGTCAATAAAACACAAACCTTTTGCGTTATCCATTTGACAGCAGTACCGGTAGTTCAAATGTGAAGAGCTGTTTAACACAGTAATACCACGGATACTTCCGTTTAACGATTCACATGCGATAATTTTGTTTTAAAATGCCGTTAAAGTATATCCCGATATACAGTGTCATCTCAATTGCAAATGTCATCCGAGTAATGTGCCACGTCACATTTTTACATTTCTATCAATAAACAGCTTCAATTAAACAGAGGTTGCTATTTTCCCCACGCAAAATATGATTCTTTAGGACTTTCTCTTTTCTCAGACAACATAATAACTATTAATTCGCGCGTTCAAACTACATGAACCGCACCAAAATACAAACCATTTCTAAAATAGATCAAACAAATTAAATATGTCTTAAAACTGATTTAACAGATTATTTAAATACTGTAAACACATATGTCATTATCATCACACATAACAAGTGTGAATTTTCAAGTGGTTTGGTTTTATGTTTGGTCAATATTCTACTTTTTACGAAACACACATCAAATGCGGTCCGTTAATCTTTCGGCACATCAATTAACACTCTTCCTGGAAAATTGTTTCTTTTTTTTGTTCTTATGAAATAATTAATAATATGTACTCCTTTTAAATGAGAATAACTTTTTATGAGGAAAAATTTAGCCCTCCCCTCCAAAAACAAGGTAAAATAAATTAAAAAAATATTTTTTGTCAAATAGTTTGACCAGCCAAAAAATATAATCTAAGACTCAAAGACAAGTATACATTTAACATAAGCTCAATTCATAATGATTTGTTTTGAAACAAACTAGTTATATACCTTCATATTGTGGTATACATTAGAATAGATACGCTGCCATATACTGCCAATGGTTTGAATGAGTTAAAACATTACATTCACCTCTCATTAACTTGTGTTCATTGTCCAAGAATTTTGGTAAGACTGCAACATTTAAATGATTTGATTGAATAAGACGAATGTGTATTCAATTTGTTTTTCAAAGTCTTCCTACAGTCATCGCAGATATTGATGCTTAAAGAAGCTGACCTCCAGATGCTCAAAAAAAATATAAACGGTAAATACTTGTCAGGTTATGTCCAGTGGAGATATCTATTATTACTGACCCCCTTAATTCAACTGAGAAAGTTGACAAAATCGTTGGTAAAACATCGTTTTTCTTTGCATAATCTACTGCGTTACTAACACAGTAGCCGTTATGTATAGTAGGAATATCCCGATGGCAGAAAAGCGAATTGTGTGTTTTCAAAGCAAGAAAGTAAAAATATGTAGGTTTTAACCGATATTTTGATTTCTAACAACTATTATATGTATTTAAAGAGATATTTTGAAATATTTGTATAACTAATGATTTCTAGTATATTCTGGAGGTCAGCTGCTTTAAAGAAGATAAAGTATCTGTATAAGATTTAATTTACGGTAGTTGAAGAAATAACCGCTTGTCAAATAATGACACATTTCAAAAGCACCGAAAATCCAAACAGTAAATGACTAAGATAGGCTTTCATTTAAATTTTAATGAATCATCGAAGTAAATATGCTCTTCTTAAACAGTGATTTCGTGAATACATGCACAATTGATAGTACTAATTATAACTGAAAAAATATATCCCCTATGTTTAACTGCTATTACGTGATTGTATACATAATTGTGAAAACAATTCAATTTTCTTTATCGGTTTAATGTAGATGAAAAATGTACTAAACAAAACATTGCAAAACCAAATTCTCAACCTACATGTAACAATTTACAACCGTAAAGAAATATTTAGAATAAAAGAACATAACATACACCATATATTTACAAACATGTGTGTGCGCAACCCGCATTTTACATTTCTAAAAGGTTACCTATAAAACTATTTACAAAATATTGTCTTTGAGTTGAGTTAAAGAAGTCCATTTATGAATTTGATATTGATGAATATTGAGTGCGTGTACGTATGTGCCACGTGTACTCTCTGGTTTCTCTGCATGTTGAATTGTTAATAATGGTAGCGGTAAAGCTTCCGATAAAAAAGCAACACTTTAAGGTTTGGTTCATTTTGTACCGTGTTTCTTATTAATCGCCAGTGAGTCTCCGTATGTGCCAGTTGGCAGCATTGTTTCTCGGCACATTTGCCTGTGACTGATAGAAGTACAATAGCGCCACGTCAGGACGGTACTCCATCTCCCAGCAGTGGGCGAGAAGATTGGTAGCAGTCTCTGGGTGGAACAACTGTTGTTGCTGGAGACCGGCAAAGATGCTATCTTTTAATGATTGAAGTCCCTGTAGTTGTCTGTGTCGGAGGCCGAGATCGCGGAACGTGAGGTACTGTAGGTAGTACAGGAACGGCAAGGAGTCCACAACGGCCCAGTCCATCCACTTACGTTCATGTATGCCCCTGTGATGTAAGTCATCTCTGAATGCCCTGGCCATCTCATAGTGCAAAACAAATGGAACACAAAAAGCTTCCTGGCGGAGAAAACGCACACAGTATGCAACACTGTCTAATGCAAGAACATCAGTTTCATTTTCATTTAAACCATTAGCAAATGCTAACTGTGGTTTATGTATCAACGGATTCATCATGCCACACCCACACATGGCTTGCACAGTGTTATCGTATCTACGTTCAGCATCCTCCAACACATCAGCAGCCAGCTGGAGGTCACCCTTACAGTACAGCATTGAAGCTATTTTAAGCTTTGTGGAGGCGACGTCAGTGTTAATTGCCATGCCATACCATGTCCATATCCTTTGCCCAATAGAAATGCCTTGTTGGAGACAAATAGATGCAGCAACAGATGCGAGATGTTGGAAGACGTGTCGAGTAATTATGTCTCTGCTAATGATATCATGTTGGTTGAGTGTTTGTTGTATCGTTAACAGGGTGATCAGGGAGTGTAAGTACATGCACAAAGCATCCGATGTGTAAACTGAAGTTTCTTCACTTATATCAAGAATAATGTTTGGTAGTGTGACACTGCAAAATACAGACAGAAATCCTGTGATTCCTTGACAAACGGCTGTCCGGGGCGTCATGTCCCAGATGGCCACGGTGTATACATTGTGCAAGAGGCGGACACCGAGATTGTCGGTTTGTATGGAGGCCAGCGGAGCGAGGTGAGTGTCAATGATATCTGTCAGAATCTTGTACAGATTTCGCCTTTGTTTTCTGTTGATCTTTCCCTCAAACAGATTAACTGTATCCATAATGTAATGTGGAAACTGTCCACTTCTTGTCCACAGACGAAGTAGTTTAAGGCAATGAATGACGCATTTAAACAGATTGTCAGCTGTCCACATCGATGGGTCTAGTTGTTCCCTAGCATAGAAAAGCGCAGTTTTACAATGAAAACTAGTTATTTTTCCACTTTGATTTAAATAAGGATTAATGATATCTTTCTTCACTAGTTTTAAAGTTACATAACAATGCACGTGTATCATTTCCATGCTGAACATAAGATGACGTTCAATAAGGCTGGGGGATACACGCCACTCTAAGGAGCTATATTTACTGTCACAGTGACCATCAGGTAACAGAAAACATCCGAGTTCTCTAGCAGTTTGAAGCATCTCCGTTGTTGGCCAGTTTCTGTGTCGCGGCCGGGTAAACCAGGAGTCGCACTCTGAAGGCAGTTGTTTGCATCTATTTGCATAAACAAAGTCAAGCATTTCTGTGAAGCTACGGGATGGACCCGCACTGTAGCAAGGTAAATTATTATCCGCGTAAAACTGTCTGCTGCATTCTTCCCAACATGTATTACTTCTGTAGATTTTACCATCGCCATCAATAACACAGAACTCATCATATGGCTGCGTGAGTGGTAAGGGCAGGTCTCGTCTAGCCTCCTGCAGGCGGTAGTGTTGTGGAGAACACGTCTCGTGCTTTACCATCAGCAGGTTGTCTTTCCCTAGTTCCCAGTCCGACCACCTATGCATGATATTCACATCGTCGTCACATTCTAGAGTATCTATGTCCGACCCCATTCCGGGAGTAGTGGTACCTTCCGTCATACTCCCGAAATGATAATGCACTACATTTAACCCACGTAACTTGTCTGACACGGACCGTACAGACTCATCCTGGAGAAACGTATGTCGCCTCCTGCCAACTATCAACTCCGTCACCCCGATGTCCTCCAGTACCGTGACCAGCCGTTGGGACATCACGTCGTACATCCGTCCTGACTTTAAAACATTCATATTGCCCTTTTGAAATGTTTAACATTGTATCTTCAAATAATAAGGGATAGCATGGAATAGAGTCTAAATCCGGTTAAGGTAAAATGTTTATATGTTTAAATCTAGTTGTGAGAATGCAGCTGAAGAGCATATGTTAATTATTAATGTACTTCCAGAAGAGTATTTCCATTTTTTTTATTTTAAAAGAATCACACAAACTCCTTTCTTAATATGCGATCTTTTACTTTGTTATGCTGTTACTAAGTTATATTATGTGTTCTATGCAATATAAGTCGGAAATTCCAGTTGTCTTAAAAAGGTTTAGGGAAATTCCCATTGATAATTTCTATTTATTGTATATATTTTTTGGTTTCTCTTTCGATTTCGCAAAATGTAAGCAATATGATAGTTTCCTATGCAGGCAGGCTATGCTTATTGAGGGCTTTCCTTTTATCAGTTTACTTATGAAATGTACAGAATCTGCATGCCGCTTTTTATTGTATTTTGTGCAAATGTTTCTATAAACTATGGCAATTCTCATTTTCACACTTTTTATTAGCCCAATTGGATTTGTTTTAAAGGCACGTTGGTTTTTAAGGATGGGTAGGAATATTGTTAGTGTTTCCACGTACAAAATCTGTAATAAACCCCTTACAAACATTATATTGTATAGTGTTGTTAAAACAGAGAAACAGTTAAAAACTGATTGCATTATTTCCCTTTAACCGATACTTGAGATGCGGGCTTTATGGCTGCAGTAGTTACCAAGGTACCTGAGTATTGACCTATTGACAGCCCGCCCAAAATGGCGTCTTGACGGACCAGCTTTGTGGGCCGTCTATTGTATTCACTTGTCAATCATGTCTATGCAAAACGCTATCACCATCACCTAGTCCGATAATTGATCAGTAGTATTATAATGGAGCGATATGGCTTTCATATTATAATAAGTTTTCAGGCAAGCGATGCGTAAATCATAAAGACCAGGACAGAAGGCCGGACTGTCTATAGGTTAATTGTAATCATATTCTCCTTGCACATGTCAGGAAACCAGCCACCAAAGTACTGACATGACGCGGAGTTTTCTTTAACCACGCCCTCTGATCGAAGGATTGTCTGCTTACCAAAATAATTATTTGTGCTTTCGTACACGCGGCACTTTTTACCTGATTACATGCTAGTCCTTTCAATGGTAAATAGATTATGAATATTTTGGGAAAAGATGCTTCGGCCTCATGTTTATTGACGGGATTGGGACCTTTCATTTTGAACACAACCTGACTGTGTAGAAGTAATGAAAAAACCCTGTTATTGCTGTCACTGATTCGCTATTAAGCATATGGATAATATCGATATATATAAGAGTAAAATATCGACAATATATCGACATATCGATGGAAAATAGCAGATATTTTTATTATTATTTAAACTGCTTTGTATGCACATGTCATCCTGGGTATAATTATAGACAACGCATCTTAAATTAGTTAATGGAATGTACTGAAAAATGCTCATTTACACATTATACTGGACATAAACAGAATAATACATGTACTGATATAAACAATAATTATTTAAAGTATAATACTCATGTACATGCTGTAACCTACATGCTACTGCTCTTGTGTTGTAGTTTTACAATGTAAAGGAATGCACATCAGGTCATGTGAATGTGTAGAAAAGTATATTAAAAAACTGTAAAGTAATATATATCGTATTAATCGCATTTCAGTTCAAATAAGTCTTTTCAACTTGAGACATACCTTTGGCGAAAAGATCGTGATTTTAATGGGGAAAAAGCATTAACATTTTTAGAAGCCTTCGCGACGATATATCGATATTTTCAAATGTCAATTTAGAACGATATTTAAGGTTTTAACTTAACTGGCTTTATCTATGAAAAACGGTTTACAGTGTTCAAAACAGCATTTGAATGTTTTTAACTATACCTTTAAGAAGAATAAATTTCTCTTGCGACACCAAACAACACCAAACAACAAACTAATTTTACAATATTTTATAAGTGCAAAAACAAATGCAGTGTATTATCTTAACAAATATAAATAAACAAATATATAAATGATTTAGTAGATCAGAACATCTACCGGTATGTCATCGCAAACAGTGTTTGTATGTGTTACGAACCAAAAACCGAACACTGAGATTTCATAGCAAAAAAAGGTATTGTATATGTCAAGCACTTATTAAAACATTCAAAACTATATCCTTATAATACAGTACATTCTAATCCATCCTCTATGTTGTCTTAGATTGAAAGAAAACAATAATTATTCTGTGCATGCACACTATTAAAGAAAAGACGTTTTACAATAATTTCCTCATAAATATCAAATCACACACTTAATCACAATGTTCTGCATTTCGTTTCACAGTTCTATATTATGCAACGCAAACTTCTTTTGCTCCGTCATCACATTTGAAGAATGGAGTTTTTCAAAGCTCTACACGGACGTCGTTGCGACGTTTAAATCTGCACCCGTGTCAACAATATTAGGCGTTACTCCAATTTGTTCAACAATCACGTTTGGGGTATGTGTCTCATGCTGAGATCTTCTGCACGTGCACACACGTCGAATCAATTGTGCAGCAGACGATAGAAATTGCTTGATGTCGTCACGAACGCTCTTCCAGACGATGAAACAAAAAATGGGATTCATAATGTTGTTTAAATACACCATTGTCTTTGAGAGTCGATCCAACACGTAAAATGATAATACATAAAAATGTGCTTTTTTATCTGCACCAAAGGTTATTATGTATATTATTTGCAAAGCGGCCAATGTATATGACAAGACGAAAGACACCCCTGTAAAGAGAGTCAACTTTGTGAAGGCGTGTACATGGTCCTGACGTCCAGCCACTGGTTGTCTTCTGAATCTTTGTCTGATAAGAGTTGCCACCGTCGCCAAGTTAAATGTTAGTATCACGACAAATGGAATTAAGACGCAAACAATAAAGAAAACAAAATTATACTCCAATGAATATTTTGTAAAAATACACTTATTCTTAGCCATTTCAATTTCAAGCAATGGTACGAATTGTACAAACGGTTGCAGAACGATTAAAACTATAACAACAATTTTAGATCTTTCCCGCATGCTTTGTAATTTGAAAACAAAAGGAAACAAGATGGTCAGGGACCGCTCAACAGTTATGATTGCTGATATCCACGTTGACAGATTCAAACAACTGTTATTCAAACTGAGCACCAGTTTACAGGTAAAATCCGTTTTCTGAATTACAGCATAGCCCCATTGATCAATCCATACCAACGGTGCTATTAAAAGTATAAAATCGACTGTCGAATTTGCTGCGAAATAAACTGCACAACACATAGATTTTGACTTGGAACCAAACACCCAAATGCAGAACGCGACAGCATTTACTGCCAACCCAACAATTACAAATATGGGCAAAATCACGTGAAAACTGATGAAATCAAGTTTGTCCTTCCAATAGGACAAGTCAACGTCATTCGTTCCAGCATAAACGTTTGTAGTTCCAGCGTTATCGTAGTGCTCCCATGAAATAGAGTGGTTGGTGTTGATGATACCAATTTCGCCCATGCTGTCGTCTTTAATTCTGGTGCTCAGTGACTACCTACATGTATGTGTACACAGCCATTTGCCACATGTTATATTATCCAAATGTTGTATTTGTCACGCACATCGATTAGTGTGGGTTTGCATTTCCATTTACGTATGTTTTTACAATAATTTTTCACATGTTATACTATTCACAATTATGTATGTTTTGGGAATGCATATAAAGCATGAATTTGCTAGTTTAAGCAACCTTGTTGTGTCACTGTTTTTCCATCTATTCACGATTATATCTTAATAATATAATACAAATATCATTTGTTTTCATTTCCCAGAACCATTGGGGTTTGGTGGTAGTATGCTGAATGTATTATTCGTTATCAAATACATACTGTTCTAATTGCACATACCGTTCTGTGAAAGGGCAAATCTTTGGCAATTAGCATTAGCAACAACAAATACATTGTCCGGAAAGGTTACTAGGATATCGAACCTAAGTACATTATGAAATATATGGGCAATGCGTACTGTACGTGTTCGTACAAAACTGGTATTGGTAAGGTTATATTTCTGATTCCACCAAAATGGTATTTTTAAATACAAACCAATTTTAAGCACACAAATCTGTTTAGTATTACGTTG
>Ga0224511_10004171_pt1 | contig 10806 bp, 5 predicted proteins | sample SF_May12_sed_USG_2_FD_169988 | JGI IMG/M metagenome (GOLD analysis project Ga0224511, IMG submission 169988) | Sediment microbial communities from San Francisco Bay, California, United States - SF_May12_sed_USGS_8_1 | ecosystem: Environmental > Aquatic > Marine > Sediment | place: USA... | reverse complement strand
GAACTCCAAGTGAACATTTCATGACATAAAGCACTTTCAATAACGCTTCATGAATTTGCATATCACACCAAGCTTCAACATAGACCGTCTCTGTAAAACAGCCTCTGTTTTACTTTTTCTTGTTCTATACATAGAAAGAAACAAACACAACCGAAGCAGACTAAAAGTAGTACGCAAAAAGTAATAAATATAGGAGTGAAAATGTACGACAATGTTTAAATGTAAACGCATTCAACTCATGTGTTAGCACACATTCGCTTCGCTCATGCGCATATCTGTCGTTTTAATTATGTTACGGTTTGTTGTAATCGAATAATATACCAAATGTACACAAAACTACCGTTTGTTAATTTACCTGCGCATATTTTTTATCTGTTTTATATACAAAATGGTTTTATAGATAAAAGACACATCCCGCTGTGCAATTGTTTGTCCGTATGTGTTTTTGGAGGTCACGTGTGCGGCGTTTTTCTGAAAACTTGGGTAGGGCGTGGCAAGAGCAGAGAGGAAGCACGTCACACTCATGGTTGCGCAAGGTGTAAGTACTTGGCCCGCACGCCACGTCAAGGGGTAAGTGGTTGCATGTATCGTACGTTGTATAGGTGGTAAGCGAGTTGTACTTGCTGACAGCGTGCTTATACCGTAAGATCTCAGTGCGATAGCCATGTTAACGTACGGAGGCATTACTTAGACGCGATGCTCACTTACGGTGTTCTTACTCGCTCGCCCGCTGTAAGTGCGTGAATGTGCGCTGTTGGGTGATATATATAAAGACGACCTATTATGCTCTCCAGAAATCACAGCTGCCGCTGTTTGTAATGCCACCACTACAGCCGCAGCTAAGTTGCGTGCGCTTTTTAGACAGTTGATCTGCGAAAGGGCCGAGTAAGCACGGTCGACGCACCTATAACGTGCGCAGCACGTGGAACATGTGACAATGGGATTGTTTTGAAAAGGCTCGCGGTGGCAATGCGTTATGCGCTCGTGGACGTACAAGGCACGCGCGTCACCCGTACTGGGGTGCATTCTTAACCCGCCCGCATCTCAAACGCAGAGAAATTTCTTCATGCACTAAACATGCTACGGCGTATATGCGTGCTCTCAAATTCGCACGGAGGCGGACAAGAAAATCATTTCTCCTCATATTGAATGGTTCATTGGAAAATGTCATGGTTTATGCACAATTGTGGTCAAAACTAGCACATGGTACCTAGAGTTTATACTTTATCAGTTATGTATAAGTTTGGGGATGCCATAGCTTTTCTTTTCGATTTTGTTTTAAAACTGCGCTCTAGAGGCTTTTAAAGATCGGTTCGTTTATGTTGAACAAATTGTTTTCGTCCAGCATGCTCTTGTTGTTAGTGCACTAGTTTTCGATGACTGCAGATACAATCCTTGCAAGTATAGACAGGTGTACATACAAACTAATCTAGCTCGAATGGCTAGTGTCATCACGATTCTCTTATCATCAGTTTAATTTGCCGTCGTTCGACCTTTTGTGTAGAAATGCATTATCGTTCATGTGTTCACCTTTCTTATTCTTAATTGAAACACTCGGGATTAAATCATCAAAAATAACATTCATTGTGGAATCCTTATTTGGAACATTTGTATTACGCCAAGGTGGTATATAACGTTTTCATTTTAGGGGTAGAGGGGTGGGCGTACGCGGTATGCAAAGAGCCGTTACGCAGTACGACAAAATCAGCTTGTTGCGTATCCAGAACTCAATATTTATATTACAATGCGACGTTCCAACCACAAACACAGCAACTGTGACATACAGTGTCAATTGTTTGTTCATTTTACCGGTAACGGGACAAGTTGGTTGAGGATCCAAAATTTAAAAACTTTAAACTTAAAATAAAACCTAGTTAATGCAAGGATGAGTGACCGTGCGTGCTATACAAAGCATTTAATCTTCGTTTTATAATTGGAAACGAAACAAATCATTGTTTGTTTTTAATTTTAAACGGTACTCAGTACGCATTGCCAAGAAAAGGCTTTAAGTCTACGCAAGATTAAAATATTTAACACTAATACATATGCAGCTGACGCCTGTGATTGGTGGGTCAATATAATTAGAAAAGAGCGGTGGCTAGTCAGGTCGTGATAATTTTATGAGCCCTTTAAATGCATGTCAAATTTGTTTGTCTTTGTAAATACATAATCATTGGTTTTCTAAAGCCGGACTATTATTCTGTCACTTAAATTATATGTATGAAGATTACAGGTTGAATAGTACGTTTTATTAGTATTTAACTTCAATTATATAAAACATACATTTATAAATAATTGTTTAAAGTTATGTATAAATGAGCTGTACAAATAATTAAAAAGTATGATGTCAGAACTTTAATTCCGCTTTTTTGTTGCAATGCTCCCTACTAAAATGAAGACTTTAAAGTGTTTAATTATTTACCTTTTGTTGCAATGCTTTCTCAAATAATCAAGACACTAAAACCTTAACTATAAGAGATAAAGTGTCAAAGAATCTGGTAATGATTTGATCGTGTGTCAACATAACAAAGTGCTCAGGGTGAGCTAGTGTGACTGGCCATTGTCCGTCGTAGTGCGTCGTGCGACGTGCGTCAACTTTTTTACTTAAACATCTTCTCCTCAAAAACCGCTCATTTGATTTTGACCATACTTCACAGAAATGGTCCCTAGGTATTCCTCTGCCAAAGTTGATCAAACCGTTACAGTTGGTTGCATAAGTAGGTCACTGGGTAAGAAAAAAGGTCTTCAAAATGCAATTTTCAAAAATCTTCTTGTCTGAAACTACAAGACCCAGAGCTTTCATAGTTGATATAGAGGTCCAAAGTTGTTCAAATTAATCCCCTGGGGTCAAAATAGACCTCGCCCCGGGGGTCACAATTTTACATTGAATTATATAAAGACAGTTCAAACGACATCTTCTCTTGAACCGGGGTCAAAAATAGGTTTTCAAAAGGCAATTTTGAAAAATCTTCTTGTCTCAAACTACAAGGCCCAGAGCTTTCATATTTAATATATAGCATCATCCAGAGGTCCTCTATCAAAGTTGTTTAAATTATGCCCCTGGGGTGGTCACAATTTTACATTGAATTATATTAAGAAAGCTTCAAATGACTTCTTATCTTGAACCGCTAAAGGGAAATTGACCAAACTCAACAGGAACAGTCCCTGGCAGTTCCTCTACTAAAAGTGTTCAAAATGGTTCTAATTGGTTGTATAAGTAGGTCACGGGGTCAAAAAATATGTTTTTAAAATGCAACTTTTAAAAGTCTTCTTGTCTGAAACTACAATGCCCGGAGCTTTCATATTTGATATATAGCATAATCTAGAGGTCCTCTACCAAAGTGTTAGTTCAAATTATGCCCGTGGGGTTAAAACTGACCCCGCCTCGGGTGTCACAATTTTACATTGAATTATATAAGGAAATCTTCAAACGACTTCTTTTCTTCAACCGCTAATAGGAATTTGACCAAACTCAACAGGAATGATCCCTATATGGTCCCCTAACAGAGTTGTTCAAATGGTTCTGATTGGCTGCATAAATAGGTCACGGGGTATAAAAATAGGTTTTCAAAATGTAATTTAAAAAAAATCTTGTCAGAAAGTACAAGGCCCAGAACTTTCATATTTGATGTATAACATCATCTAGAGGTCCTTTACCAATATTTGGTGTACAACATTAGTGGTTCTCTGTAAATGGCTCCACTGTGACCTTTGACCTTTTCCAGGTGAGCGACCCAGGGCCATTTAGGCCCTCTTGTTTGTTCATAATCTTTCTAATCATTAATCAGTGTTCTAAAATACACATGTGTGTAGCCAGTGAAGAAATGTACTTGTTATTTCTTTTAAAATTCAATTAAATTCAATTAAATGGTAAAAGCATATGTGCGAGTATACTGTTACGGGTTACAGACATATTTTGCTTCTAAAGATAGATCATTTAAGGAGGTGAGACATATTGAAATGCCCAAAGCAGCCCCCAAAAAGCCAATTTGTCAATTTCAAAAACTAGAGATGATATTGAAATGAAATAATCAAACTACTGTGAGGTTACCTCAAAAGTACCATTTTTATTAATTAAACATAACCATTAATGGTTAATTGACGATTAATGTTGAGTTGTATTGCTAACATTATGCACCAACGGCTGTAAAATATACGCCGGACATTTTTTTGGCCGCATGATTCAAACTAATTTTAGATCAATGTTTAGGAAATAAAGCGTTTGCAACGGTTTATATTTATAACACAATAAATGTGCTATAACAATATTATAGTGACTTTTCTTCTAGTGAAAAACGTATCAATAATCTAGTTTAATGTAACTTGAAATATATATTGTGTTTTTAAATCCTTATCTGACATTTTATTTTAAAATGTTCAATTCACCAAAAACTGGGATAGGAGCTTTAATGAGAAAACAGGTTTGAGAGACCCCCATCTCCTTGTGTACAGCATATAATTCTTTATTTTTAACCCAGCCTACTGTATATGGCTGCATGACTTGGCTGCATACTGTAGAACAACAAATTGACATTGTATTCCATAAAAAGTAACAGTTTTAATTACATTTCTTGCCCGGTAAAACGACCAAACATTTTCAGCTGCATCCCTATTCCCTTGTCAAAAGAAGTCCGCTTCAATACACTGAGTACATGTGTACCTGTGATAGCCGGTAGTCAGCCGTTATTAAATGTGCATTATTTTGATTGTGTTTTTTTCTTTTTGTAATGAATTTATTAATACAAACTTTGTCTTCTTTGTAACGTGATTTATCTCTGTAGAAATCATTACCACATTAATTTCGTGACGTCATTAATGAGATTTGAATTATATTCGATACGATTAAGTTAAAGAAAAGACTGCTTTAGAAATTAATGTATTTTAAGGTTATCTTCTTCTAAACAACTGAATGATTTTAAACGAACACGCTAACACGTGCTTGTTTTCAGTTTTAACTTTAGTTTGCGTCATGACAAACGTATGAAGACACACGACACATGCACTAGTGGATCCAGGGGGGGGGGGGGCGCGCCCGGCGCGCGCCCCCCCTAACGGCCGCGGACCTATGATTTTTTTTTGCCCAAAACGCTATTTTTTCTCAATTTTTCCTCGCTCGCTTCGTTTGCGAATCGTTTTAAGCCTTATTTTAATAGAAATGTGGTCCAAACGGCACCAAAAACACGCTAAAAATGACTTTTACTGCTATACTTCAACTTTCAACACTTTCAATGATTTTCTACCCCCCACCCCCGTTGACAAAGTCCACGCCCCCCCTAAGGTCAAATCCTGGATCCGCCACTGACATGCACGTGATTCTGCATATAAATGTACATTTTATTTGTTTCATCATTAATCATTCACAAACAAGTTATGTACACTTCTAAAATCAATGTGTCCTTAGAGAACGAAACTTTAAAACATAAGATGAAATCCTCGGATTTCAATTAATCCATTTTAATTTGTTACTGGTATTTAACAACAAACATTAAGATGATGTTTTAAACGCGTAAAGTAAAAATCCATTGTCCCCGTCTTTCTATTTATGCTAGAATGTAAGATTAGAATTTAGGGCGTTGGATGTTCAAATGTGTGAGTGGTTCAATGACCAACATACGCCTTTCTAGTAATTGGATTGCGTTAAAATTAAATCTTAAACGATTTTATAGGCAAGGTTTTTTATGATAACATCGTACGTGTGACTTCAGATGTTTCAAATCTTGCGTCTCGTCGCCCAACTTCTCGGGTTTATCTCATCCAATGTTGATGACCCAAACATTTACTGCACGGTGCCTGGTCCGATACCACTGTTCAACCAAATTGACGGCCATGGGCACCTAGCCGGATACTTTTCCAATGACGTATGCTTTCATGGCGTTACAGATAGTGGTCGTGTCATGTTATCAGAGGTAAGATATCGTTCGAGTTTTATGATAAGCTATTGTGACCGGCCTTTGTCCGTCGTCTTATTTCATACAGCTGAATGGAAATTAGTATAAGGTACTATAAGGATATAGTAGTTTCAGTCGGTTGCATAGGTGGGTCACAGTGTCAGAAAATTGGTTTCCAAAATGCAATATTTAAAATTGTTCTTGTCTTAAACCACAAGTTTCATAGCTTTCATATTTGGTAGACACGTATAACATAATCTAGATAACCTCTACCAAAGTTGTTAAAATGATGCCCCTGGGGTCAAAACTAGCGCCGCCATATGGGTCACAATTTTACATTGCTGTTGTTAAATCTTCAAACGAGTTGTCCCATTAAAGCGCCTAATAAAACTGTGAGGTAATTATAATTGAGGCCTTTCTAGCAAATTTGTTGATATGGATCCAGTCGCTTGCATCAGTAGGCCGTGGAGTCTAAAAATAGGTTTCATACACGTAATTAAAAAATAACATCTCTTCTTAAACCGCAAAGCCAAGATCTTTCATATTTTGTATACATGTAAATCCTTATCAAGAAGTCATTTACTTTAAGATGTCATGTGGCTCTTTTAACCAGATGTGTTAACATCTTAATTCTTAACCATGCTTAAACAATGAATCATACTCCCGTAAATATGAGAAACTGCTAAATATGGTTATCCATGCATGTTTAAGTGTTACAGAAAAATGTGCGACTGTCAAACAGTTGAAAAGCTCAACTACAACCCATATCCTTATTTGTCTCGGTGGTCAAGGGGTTAAACGCATCATATTGTCGTGCCAGACGTCCCGAGATATATTTCCGGCTCTAACAAGAATGTTTATGTTGCTTTTTTTGTATTGTTGGTTTTAAGTCTTTACTTTCTTTCATAAGGGGTCACAATGTTACATTGAATTGGATAGGAAAATCTTTAAACCGGTTCTTTTCCTTAACCGTCTGGCCTAACTGACAATTCCGTAACTGTCAGTCATGACCATTTATAACAGTGCATAGTCATTTTTAATCCAGTGGATTAGGTTATAGTGTCAGGTGACAATCTGACCTAGTTAACACAACAGAAAGCTTACTTCCTGTTTTTGATCAACCTTATCACAAAAATAAAAGAATATTACAGAAAGAGGAGGAGATTGGAGATTTGCGGAACTAATAATTGGATAAACTACACAGGCATAATCCTAAAGTGACCCTTTAACACAATTGTTACAACCATGCCAGTCGGTTGAAGAAGTAGATTAAAGGGCCAGCCATTTGGTTTCCATTCAGAAATTAAAAAATAAAATAATCCTGGAACCACAGGACCCAGGTATTGATATGTGATATTCAAAATCATTTATATGTTCTTCACCAAAATTGTCCAAAGTATGCCTCTTGGGTTAAAATATTTCATTGAATTACGCAGATAATTCCCCAAACGACTTCTTCTATACACGTATATCATTGTCAAATGTGATGAAAATTAACAGAAACATGCCTGTCGTCATCTCTTTTGGCAGAATAACAGTCAATGGTCTCAGTTGAGCGACCCCGGGCCAGCATAGCCCTCTTGTTCTAATCATAAGAATTTGCTTAATAAACAGCAGATATGGCATGCTTTGTGGAAAATGTGATTATAGTATCAAACATTCACCAAATGTAGATCATTGCTTACATGTTAAACTGTGCAGTGACGCGCACGAGAGGCCCTTTGTAAGCATATGTTGAGGTCCTAAAATGGTCATCTATTTGCAAAACGATGTTTACACTAAAAAATCACTGACTTTTTGTGCAAAATTTTAATCACTGGATTGAATATAAAACGAACATTGTTAAGATTCAATATGATTTTTTTTCAAACCATACATTGTATTTATAATTATTCCTGTTACTTGAAAATGGACCTCCCTTTGTGTAAAATGGCTTAGGGAAACAACGTAAACAACATCAAAAAGTTGTAATATCACTAAACAAATGTGTTTATTTTGCACACACTTTACATACGTTTAGCTATTATAGAGAATGAACCGCCCAATTTAGCTACGCATAATTCGTTATTTAGATCATAAGCCGTACATAAAGGGTGTTTATGCGGTACGCAAAAATCCTCTACAAAAAGTAATATCGTACGCAGACATACACATTTTACTTTTAAAGATGCTAGGTCTGTATCTTTATACCCCTATTATCGGTCACAAATCTTGCAATATGTTAATTTTACTTCATGAATTATCATTTCAATGAAAGAAATTGCAAAATTTTGTGACAAATAATGTGTTTTGGGACAAAAAAGTAAAAACACAACAACCCCTGCCGGATACGATAATTAAACCCGGTAGCTCTCGCACCCAAAGCGGATGCGTTACCTTATCACCACCGAGTGAACTGAAAGTATCAATTGCAGTCAAGCTATTTAACTGTTTCGACGCAATGTCGAAACGCAAAAAAACAAAGCCGAATTTGCGGGCCACACATTTTCAACAAGTTTTTTTTTTCTTTTTTTACATGCATGGATAAATATATTTGGCAGTTTCTCATATTTACGGGAGAAGGTTTCACTGCCTTAATATGGTTAAGCATAGCATCTTTAAAAGGTGTACTTAAACTTTCAAAAGGTGCAATCAAAAGCTCAAAAGCGCACTTTCTTGGCTTGTGCATATTTTCTTGACATGGAATCGTTATAATAATAAGCATGGCTTGTTGGAATCAAACATTTGAAAACTATTAGACAAACGTAACTAACTAACGTTTGCAAGTATGAATTCGCTTGTGCTTGCACAATCTGTATTTTTTTCCTTTTATGAATGGACACATCAAAAAGGGGGGGATAACCAGAGCTAAACTCCAATTTTTTTTAATTTGTCATGTTAAAAAACAAGCAATCATTTTAATATGGAATAAGTAAAATATTGTTTTTTTTTTTTCAAATTGTTTTGTGGAAATATTAAACTGATTAAGGTGGTGAGACATATTGAAATGCCCCAAAGCAGCCCAAAATAGTCAGTTTGTGATGTTCAAAAACTAGCAATGATATGAAAATGAAATTAGTAAAACATTGTTATGTTACCTCAAAAATACCAGTATATAGTAATAAAACATAAAAGTAATTGTTAATTAACCATTAATTAGCCAAACATCAATAGTTTGTCCAAAAATGAAAAGGTTAGAAAGTAGGACGTAAACAAACTTTCTGAAAAAGACAATGTTTTCAAAATGTAAATATGTGTTATACGATTCCAAATTTTAAGAACAATGATTTTAAGAGGCACATTTTGAAAACTGTATACCGTTGCTAACTGTCTGTTGTTTGTGGGGGTGTGATTGTGTGGTTAGTTTTAAGTTTGAAAATAAAATAAAAACATTAAATTATATATACAATATAAATTGAAGAGATGTTCAAAGAATGAATGTTGTAAACATTGTAGATATGTCTATTTTAAGGGCGCCATGACAAAATGGCTTGTACAAAAACCAACACACAGAGCAACACAAAAACACGTAGAACACCAAGACGCAACTGACATTCAGAAAAAAAACAATTTTTGTGTTTTTAGCATTTTTCTGTTATTATTTGTATTGGTCTCGCGTGATAGGACTTTACACAGGCAACTCGAAGTGATACAAACCTACGAATGAACATGCTAACATAATACTCCGTTTGTATAACATTACCAGATGATAAAGATTGAAATCGGTTTATTTTCTGAGGCCATGACAACCACTCATTAAAGATGCCCGTTATTTACTTTTAGTTATTTTTTACACATTACACTGCGCTTTAAACAACACAACGACCTATCAGTATTAGAAAGGCGATTACAGCGCCAAACATGACATGTCTGATCTCAGAATTAAGAGTGACAAGCATAAGACGCCTTGTCTCCTGAGATAACGAGGCCCCTGTAGTGCTCATATTTCTTTCATTATAAAAAGTAAAATATACTCTATTCTTGTTGAAATATGCAAAAAGGGGAACTAATCTAATGTAAAACATAATGTTTAATATGTTGAATATTTTTTGCGGACTCAACAGGGCCCTTTTAAAGAGTTAGCCGTAATTTTAAAACACCTAACTCACAACGCGTTTTAATTCATTTAAACTTAGTTTTACTAGACTAGTAATAAGTTATGTTTTTAGAAATATTTCACTTAATATGATTATGGTGAATCGGTGATACGGTAATTCTTTTTAATTAAATGTAGTACACTGTGTACATTATAGAAATGGGTGATGATGATTTTTGTAATGATAATCAGACCTCAGACTGACATACATAATATTTACAAAAATATAATAAATGTATAAATAATATATAATGTATATATAATGATATTTTTTATCTTGAGACCCTAATAGTTTGTCACCTTTGTTACACACTTTGAAGTACAGTGTAAAACTGTATATTAAGTATACTAAAAATGATATGCAAAATGAATAGCGACACTTAAGGTTTTTGCGCACAAGATGCAAAAATAAAAGTCCTTGTCAGACCCGAGACCTCTAAAACCGCAGTCTGATGCGTTACCTCTTGGCCAGTAAGACAGCTGGACATAACAATTACCGTCAACTTATTTAACTGAATTAACGATATGCATTAAAAAAGTAAACAAACAAGCACAAATTTACGGACCTTAATATTTCAACAAATATTGTTATCGGTAATATTTTAACATGCATGAATAATTAGATCCGGCAGTTGTTTCATTTTTACGGGAGTGGGATTTACTGCTTAAAGAGTATATGTCTGATTCTTTCGCTAATTTCAATTATGTAGGAAACATAAAAGTAAGTGTATCGATTAAAAAAAACTGATGCCAACAAATGCACATTAAGCGAGATATTTCTAACTGAAATATTAAAATCATTCTCAGTGTTTTAATAGGGGCAGGTAATCCAGAATTACTCAG